>Ga0209040_10000028_pt1 | contig 84673 bp, 76 predicted proteins | sample BogFormECP12_OM3_FD_188240 | JGI IMG/M metagenome (GOLD analysis project Ga0209040, IMG submission 188240) | Bog forest soil microbial communities from Calvert Island, British Columbia, Canada - ECP12_OM3 (SPAdes) (version 2) | ecosystem: Environmental > Aquatic > Freshwater > Wetlands > Bog ... | reverse complement strand
GAGTCGCTGAGCGCCAACGCTCAACGCCGATGGAGCAAGACCGATGCAAAATGCACTTGACAAACAAACCCCCATACGAGCCCCGCCATGACGATGAAGAACGAGCCGCGGCTGGAAATGATTCCCTTGTTTCGTGGCGGGTCCTATCCCGTGTAGCATGCGGCATTCATCAGCTTGATCGCCTGGTCAACCGGCAGCAGGCCGCCGGGGAAGGCACTGTTTGCCACCTGTGCGAAGGTGTCCTTGCATTGCCCCTGTGTCAGGTCGCGAGGACCGCCGATGAAGTAGTCGGTGCCCTTCTGCCGCTCCATGAGCTCGGTGAAGTACGCCGCGTGCGGACCGCTGAACTGCTTCACGTCGGCCTTGATGCCGGTCTGCAGGTAAATCGTCTCGATCCACATCTTGCCCATCTCGGGCGTGGACATCGCGTCCAGGAACTGCGCTGCCAGCTCCTTGTGCTTGCTCGCGGCATTGATCGCGAAGCTTGCCCCGACCGCGGAGGTCTTGCACTGATTGCAGGCGCCGCCATCCATCGCCGGGAACTGCATGATCCCAAGCGGGAAGTCAGCCGGCTGGCCACCTTTTTCCACCGGCACGAAGGCACGGCCGGTGTACCAGCTCCCCATCGGCAGCATCAGCGCGCCCGGCTTGCTGTAGAAGTAGTAGTGCGACTCGCCCAACTTGAGGGTCATAAAGTTCTTCGGATAGGCACCGGCATCGACCAGCTCCTTTACCCACTTGAACACATCGACAACGCGCGGGTCATCGAAGGAAAGCTTGCCGGTCCAGAGCTTGCGGTAATCCTCCTTGCCGAGCTTGCGCAGCAGGGCTTCGCTGAGGATGTAGGCACCGGGAAACGGACGGTCGCCAACACCCTGCGCGATCGGCGTGATGCCAGCTGCCTTCGCCTTCTTCACCAGATCGAGGAACTGCGTCTGGGTGAACTGCGCGTTCGCCGGCAGCTCGACGCCAAGCTTCTTCAGCAGGTCCTTGTTGTAATAGATCTCGTTGGTATAGGCCTCCTGCGGAATGCCGTAGGTCTTGCCGTCGTGCACCCAGACCTGCCGAGCCCACGGCTCAATGGTGTTCCAGTTCACCAGATTGTCGAGCGGTTCCAGATAGCCTGCGTCGACATATTCGGTCCAGTCCGGCTCGACATAGAGCACGTCCGGTCCCTGGCCCGCCGGCAACGCGGTCTTCAGCGCCGCCAGCAGCGGGTTCTTCTCGAACCAGGTGATCTTGACGGTGATGCCGGGATGCGCCTTCTCGAGGTTGCGTGCGGCAAGCTCGCGGAATGCGACCTTCGCGTCCTCGTCTGCCTCATGCGTCCAGACGGTCAACGTCACATCCTCGGCGTTCGCCGCCGTGCGTGGCGTTACAGTCGCAAGCACGGCGATCACTGCCGCAGCGAGGATGCAACGAAAACCAAGCCGCCTGTTCATCCTGATGTCCTCCCTCGGTCACACCGAGAGTATTCCGAGCAGCCTGGTATCGCAATTCGTCGGCCATCCTCGAATGCTGCTACCCTGGCGGCATGATTCCGCACCATATCGCCAACATGCTTCGCGCACTCGCCTGCTGCGTCCCGGTGTTCGCCGGCGGATGCAGTCAGGGGCCGGCGCCATTGCGGTGTGGTCATCTCGGTGGCGCGCCGATGCTGGAATACCAACTGTTCTTCGGCCGCGGCTCGGTGACCGATCAGCAGTGGGCGGACTTCACCGCGAACGCCGTCACGCCCAACCTGCCGAACGGCTTCACCGCGCTGGACACCGAGGGCCAGTGGATGAATCCCACTACCCATCGCATCATCCAGGAACGCGGCAAGGTCATACTCGTGATCATGCCCGACACTGCGGCGAGTGCCGCCGCCGTCGCAGCGGTCAAGAACGCTTACCTCGACCGCTTCCACCAGCAGTCGGTCGGCAACATCATTTTCCCGGTCTGCGGTGCCTTCTGAGCATTACGCCGGCAACTCGTAGCCGATCGCTGTCTCGATCGCGATGGTCTTATACACCGCCGGCCGGGCCATCATCCGCTGGTAATGCGCCGATAGATGCGGGAACTCGCCCGGCTCCGGATTGAGCGAGCCGCGGAACCGCCAGAACAGCCGGAACAGATGGATGTCGGCGATCGAGTAGCGCCCAATCGCCCATTCCTGCCCGCCGAGCCGTTGCTCCGCGATCGCATACACCGAGCGGGCATGCTGCAACCCTTGCCGCCGCGCCGGGTGCACCGTTGCGGCGATGAACGACATCCACGACACCACATGCGCTTCCGCCTCGGCATCGTCCGCGGGGAGCAGGCCAGAATCGGGGAAGCGCCGCGCGAGGTAGAACAGAATGCCGGCCACTTCGGTCAGCGGGCGGCCGTCGATCACCAGCGTCGGCACCTTGCCTTCCGGGTTGATCGCCAGGAACGCAGGCTCGCGGTTCTCCTTGTTGCGAAGCGACAGCGGCCGGACATCGAATGGCGCGCCGATCTCGTGCAGCGCGATATGTGGGGCCATCGAGCTTGCGCCGGGCGCGAAATACAGCGTCAACATTGATCTGGCCTCCCCTGTCATTGCGAGCGAAGCGAAGCAATCCCCATGAAGTTGCGCAACTCCCTGGAGATTGCTTCGCTCGCAATGTCTCCTGTCGCGCCGCCTGGTCGGGCTGTAACGTCCGGCGGCGTCGCGAGACCACCGTTCAGGTGGCCGGCGCCAGAATGCGGGGAGACAAGTCATGCGGCCAAGTTGGGTGAGCTGAATGACCGCTGCAATCATGATCGGGCGGCGCGCACTCCCGCTTCTGGGACTGGCGGCCGCCATCGCTCCGGCTCGCGCGGACACGCTGGGTCTGGCGGTAACCTGCGACACCACGCTTGCGCCGGCCCTACGCAGGGCGGGCGCCGCCTACCGGGCGCGGTCGGGCGCGCGGGTGTTCGTCTTCCCGACCGGCCCTGGCCTGATCCTGCCGCAACTCATGCGCAACATTCAGAACGACGTTGTTGTCACACAGGTGCCGATCCTCGAGCAGGCCGCGCAGGCTGGGATCGTCGCGTCGGTGCCCGGTGGACCCCGCTGGCGCAATCCGTTGGTCATCGCCGGGCAGAGCGAACGCTCGGCGATCGATGCGACATTCGCCGTCAGCGATGCCACGCCGGCCTCGGACATCGACGGGCCCGCGATGATCGCCCAGCTCGGACTGAAGCCCGCGCGCGTGCTCGGTGCCGTGGATACGGACGAGGTGGCAGCGCTGCTTGTGACAGGCGCGGCGCAGGCAGGGCTGCTGCACATGACCGATGTTCGCGCCCATCCCCAACTCGCGGTCATCCGCCCGGTGCCGGTCGATGTACGGCCGCCGCTGGTCTACGCGGCGTCGGTCACGCGGCTGGCAAGTCGGCCGAACCCGGAAGGCTTCGTCACCTTCCTGGCGTCGCAGGACGCCGCTGCCTTGCTGAGCGAAAGCGGGCTGGAGCTCCAGGCATGACACCGATCCACGACCAGCAGCTTCATCCGCTGTCGCGCCGCATCCTGCATTGGGTGATGGCGCTGTCGATCCTGATCATGATCGGCAGCGGTTGGCGCATCTACAACGCCAGCCCGATCTTCGATTTCGTTCAATTTCCAGAATGGGCGACGCTGGGCGGCGATGTCGAGGCGGCGCTTGCCCGTCACGGCGATCCCGGTGTCGCCTCGGCGATCGCCTGGCACTTCGCGGCGATGTGGACTCTTGTCATCGCCTACGTCCTGTTCCTGCTCTGGGGCATCGTCACCGGCCACTTCCGTCGCGACTACCTTCCCGTCGGTCCGCGCACGGTCACGCGCGACATGATCGCGGCGCTGCGCTTCCGGCTCGAACATCGGCTGGGCGAATACAACGCCGTGCAGAAGGCCGCCTACTGGGGAGCGCTTGCCGCGGTCGCGGTGATGATCCTGTCCGGCATCGCGATCTGGAAGCCGGTGCAGACGTATCCGCTGGAATTGCTGTTCGGCGGGTTCCAAGGCGCGCGCGTGGTGCACTTCCTCGTGATGGCCGGTATCGTGTTCTTCCTGCTGATCCACGTCGGCCTTACCCTGCTGGTGCCGCGCACGCTGCTCGCCATGGTGGTGGGTCGTGCCACCGAACTTCGCCACACCGAGACTTCGGAGAAGGTTCGATGACACTTGCCAGACGCCCCATGCTGCGCGGCGGCCTGTCGCTGGGCGCGCTGACGCTGCTCGCCGGCTGCGACCTCAGCGATCATGACTCGGTGCAGCGCGTGCTGGCACGCTTCTCGCAGTGGAACGACAAGGTGCAGGCTGCAATCTTCGGTCAGAACCGCTTGGCGCCGACGTTCCCCGACGCGATGGCGGTGAAGGATTTCCGTTACAATGCGTGGTACGGGCCGGAGAAGGCACCGCGCCTTAATCCTGCCGATTATCGGTTGCAGCTTGCTGGCCGGATCGACAATAAGCGGCCCTGGACCATCGATGAACTCTACGCGCTACCGCAGGTGAGCCAAGTGACGCGCCACGTCTGCGTCGAGGGTTGGAGCATGATCGGCAAGTGGAGCGGCACGCCATTGCGGACGTTTCTGGAACGGATTGGCGCCGATACCACGGCGCGCTATGTCGGGTTCGAATGCGCCGACGGCTACTACGAGGGCATCGACATGCCGACCGCGCTGCATCCGCAGACGCTGATGGCGTTCCGTCTGTCCGATGAGATCCTGCCGACGAAATACGGCTATCCGTTCAAGATTCGCATCCCCACCAAGCTCGGCTTCAAGAACCCGAAATTCGTCACCGCGATCTACGTGACCGACCAACAGCCGCGCGGCTACTGGACCGATCGCGGCTACAACTGGTTCAGCGGCATCTGAGCATGGATCGGCAGGGGACCTGCGCGATCGGCGTGATGGCGAAGGCGCCGCGGCCCGGGCAGGCGAAGACCCGCCTGTGCCCGCCGCTGCGACCGGCGCAGGCCGCTTCACTCAGCGCGGCCTTTCTGCGTGACATCACCGAGAACATCGCGCTGGCCGCGCGCGCCGTGCCGATCGAAGGCTGCATCGCCTACGCGCCGGCCGGCGGCGAAAACTGGTTTGCGGGACATCTGGCGAAGGGAACGCGCCTTGTCCTGGCCGACGGATCGCCCGCGATGCCGCCTGACGTTCAGGGGTTCGGCCGGTGTCTGCTCCATGCGGCGCAGGCGCTGTTCGCGGCCGGGTTCGGTGCCGTCTGCCTGGTGAACTCCGACAGCCCGACCCTGCCGACCGCATGTCTGATCGAGGCGGCGCGCGCGCTGCTGGCACCGGGCAACCGGGTCGCGCTTGGCCCGGCGGACGACGGCGGCTACTACCTGCTGGGCATGAAACAACCTCACCCGCGCCTGTTCGCCGATATCGCCTGGAGCACGAGCAGTGTCGCGGCGGCGACGCAGGCGAGGGCGAGGGCGCTCGGTCTCGATGTCGTCACTCTGCCGACATGGTACGACGTGGACGATGCGGCATCATTGGATCGGCTCGTCGCCGGCACGGATGACGGCTACGCCGCCCCGGCCACCAAAGCATGGATAGAACGCAACGGGCTGCGCGGACGCTTGAGTTTCGCTGCCCAATGACCGATCCCATGCGTCGGCTGGCGATGTTGGCGGCGATCGGGACACTGCTCGTGCTGCTGGTCGCGGGCGGACTGGCGTTGCTGGACTGGACGCCGGTCGGCCTGGCGGATGCAACCCGGCTGACGGCGTTTGTCGCCAGTCTCTGTCTCGCCGGTGCGCTGTGGCTGCTCGCCGTCGTCATCGTCCGCCAGGGCCGGCTGCCGCCACGCAGCCTGTGGCTGGTGCTTGGCATCGCCGTGGCGATGCGGCTGCTGACGCTGACCGCGCCACCGGTGCTGTCCTCCGACATGTATCGCTACGTATGGGATGGCCGGGTGCAGCTTGCCGGCGGCATCAATCCATACCGCTACCTGCCGTCCGCTGATGAACTCGCGTTCCTGCGCGATGACGCGGTGTATCCGCACATCAACCGAGCCGACTATGCGCACACCGTGTATCCGCCCGCGGCGCAGGCGATCTTCGCACTCGCTGCCGCGGTGACGTCCGGTGTGTTCGGAATGAAGCTGATGATCGCGGCATTCGACGCACTCGCCATCGTCGCGCTGATCCTGCTGCTGCGTGTGGCCGGCCGCGATCCGGCGCAACTGCTGATCTATGCGTGGATGCCGCTGCCGGTCTGGGAATTCGCCGGCAACGCGCACATAGACGGTGCAACTGCCGGCCTGCTGGCCCTGGCATTGCTGGTTGCGGTGCGCGGGCGTTCGATCTGGACCGGCATCCTGCTGGCCGTGGCAACACTGACGAAGTTCCTGCCTGCGGTGGTGCTGCCGGCCTTCTGGCGGCCGCGTGACTGGCGGTTGCCGATCGCCTTCGCGGTCACGCTGGCCGTGTTCTATCTGCCCTATTCGTTGGTCGGCTGGCGCGTGCTCGGTTTCCTCACCGGCTATCTCTCCGAGGAGGGCGTTGCCGACGGTCACGGAATTTTCCTGCTGGATCTGGTCGGCGCCGTTGTGACCCTGCCGGCCTGGGCGCCCACGGTCTACCTCGCCCTTCTGCTGGCTGTGCTTGGTTTGCTGGGCGCGCGCTTCGCGTTCACAACCGAACTGCCGGCGGCAGCGGGTCCGCGCGTGCTGCTCCAGTCGCGTCAGGCGGTAGTGCTTGGTGCCGTGTTGCTGGTTGCAGTGTCGCCGCACTATCCGTGGTATCTCGGCTGGCTTGCACCGCTCGCCTGTCTGGCACCGTTGCCGAGTGTGCTATGGATGCTGGCCGCCGCGCCTATTCTGGCGCACGGTTCGTTCGAGTATCTCGCGGTTCCCGGTGCGGTTTATATTCCGGCGGCAATCCTCGCAGCGATCGATCTTCGGCGCCGACTGCCGGCGCCGCCTCAAGTGCTACGGAGTGCACAATGACCGTGGTCAAGGATCCGCGTCGCTACTTCGAGGCCGTGCAGACTCGCGCGACCGAGGCAACCGCACCGCCGGTCTGCCTGTATCTGGAGGTGACCAACCGCTGCAACCTGCTGTGCGAGACCTGCCCGCGCACCTTCGAGACACTCGAGCCGCCGGCGGATATGAGCTGGGAGCTGTTCACCTCGATTGTCGATCAGGTGCCCGATGTGGCACGCGTGGTGCTGCACGGCGTGGGCGAGCCGATGCTGGTGAAGGCACTGCCGCGGATGATCCGCTACCTGAAGGACCGCGGCGTGTATGTGCTGTTCAACACCAACGGCACGCTGCTGTCGCCGAAGAAGTATCAGGCGATGATCGACACCGGGCTGGACGAGCTGCGAGTCTCGCTCGATGCGGCGGATGCCAAGACGTTTCTTGCCGTTCGCGGCAAGAATTTTTTCGCGCGCATCGTGCACAACGTGCGCGGGTTCACTGAATTGCAACGAGCGACCGGTACCGCTTCGCCTCGCGTGTCACTGTGGCTCACCGGTCTGAAGGAGACGATCGATCAGCTTCCCGCGTTCGTCCGCCTTGCGGCATCGATGGGCGTGCGGGAGGTGTATCTGCAACGGCTGGTGTACGACGAAGCTGGCTATGGGCTGGCGCGGCCGGAGTCTTCGCTGTTCGAGACGCTGCGCGTCGATGAGTCCCGCGCCATCGAGGCTGCCACGGTGCTGGCGCGGGATCTCGGCATCGCGCTGGATGCGTCTGGCGCTACCGAGCCTGGTCTGAGTTTGAAGCGGCAGGATGAGACGCAACCATGGTCGGCCTGCCGGCGGCCGTGGTCGCTGATGTATTTCACCGCGCATGGCCGCGCGCTGCCGTGTTGCATGGCGCCGTTCTCCGCCCGCGGTTACGACAGCTACACGCTCGGTGACGCGACACAGCAGACGTTGCGTGAGATCTGGAATGGCGCGGCGTATCAGGACTTCCGAGCCGCGCTACTGAGCGATGCGCCGCCGCGTCCGTGTGCGGGATGCGGGATGCGGTGGAGCCTCTAAAGTTGGCTGTCATTGCGAGGAGCGCAGCGACGAAGCAATCCCCAGCCAGTTTCGCACCGGCGCCAGAGCCACGCGGGTTGGAGATTGCTTCGTCGCTGCGCTCCTCGCAATGACAGTGGCGGCCGTCATCCCGACACTGAACGAGGCGGAAACGATCGCCGGCACGATCGCCTCTCTTCCACGCGATGTGGTGGACGCGATCATCGTCGCCGACAGTTCCAGCCGGGACGGCACCGCGGCGATCGCGCGTGCCGCCGGTGCGCGCGTCGTGACGCTGACCGAGCGCGGCTATGGCCGCGCCTGTGCCGCCGGCGTGGCGGCGGCGGCGGGCGAGGGGTGCGGCATCATCCTGTTCCTCGATGGTGATGGCGCCGACCGCGCCGACCTGGCGGATCTGCTGGTGGCGCCGATCCGTGCCGGCACCCATGATTTCGTCATCGGCTCGCGCGTGCGCGGCAAACGCGAAGCCGGATCGATGAGCTGGCACCAGGTCCTGGCGGGACGGCTGGCCGGATGGCTGATGTCCCGGCTGTACGGCGTCCGCTACACCGATATGTGCGCCTTCCGCGCCATCGGCCGCGAAGCATTGGCGGGGCTCGCCATGGGCGAGACCAGCTATGGCTGGAACATCGAGATGCAGATGAAGGCGGCGCGCGCCGGGCTGCGCATCCTGGAACTGCCGGTGCCGTACCGCTGCCGCGCCGGCGGCAGCTCGAAGGTGGCCGGTACGCTTGGCGGCAGTATCCGGGCCGGCTGGCGCATCATGCTGACGATCGCACGGATCGCGCTGGCCGGCCCGAAAAGGGCGTGACGCAGGCGCATGGCTCGCCTACACTTGATGCAAGGCTCGCGGGACAAAGGGCCAACAGGGAGGCGATATGGGACTATTGGTACCCACGCCCGGCGGTAACACTCGGATTTCCCGCCGGGACGTGTTTGCACCCGCCGCATCGGCGGCGATCGGTGGTGGCGCCCGCGTGGCCTTGGCGGCCAGCGCGACCTTCGCGCCGAAAAATTCATAGCAGTCACGGGAGGGCAGGTCGATGCAACGCGACATGACGTCGGGGCCCAGTCGCAACGGGCTGGTTCCAACCAGGCGCGAGCTTCTGGCGCTGGCGGCACTTGGCATGGCTGGCGTTCGACCAGCCATGGCCCGCCCGTCGGGGCAATTGACTTATGCAGTGCACATCTCGCTGGCGCCGACCTGGTTCGATCCTGCCGAGACGCCGTCGCTCGTCACGCCCTACATGATCTACTACGCGCTGCATGATGCGATGCTGAAGCCGATGCCAGGCGAGCTGGCAGCGCATAGTCTGGCGGAATCCTGGTCAGCCACCGAAGATGGCATGAGCTACAGCTTCGTGCTGCGCGATGGCGTGACCTTCCACAACGGTGAAAAGGTGACAGCGGAGGATGTGAAGTTCTCCTTCGAGCGCTACCACGGTGCCGCCAAGGGTCCGTTGCATGATCGGGTTGCCTCGGTGGAGACCCCGGATGCAAGGCACATCACGTTCCGGCTGAAGAACCCATGGCCGGACTTCCTCACGTTCTATGCCGCTACCACCGGTGCCGGCTGGATCGTGCCGAAGAAGTATCTCGAGAAGGTCGGCGACGATGGCTTCAAGAAGGCACCGATCGGCGCCGGGCCGTATAAGTTCGTCTCGTTCACGCCGGGTGTGGAACTGGTGCTGGAGGCATACGAAGGCTACTGGAGCAAGGTGCCCAGCGTGAAGCGGCTGGTGCTGAAGGTGATTCCCGAGGAGGCGACGCGGCTGGCCGCATTGAAGCGTGGCGAGGTCGATATCGCCTACTCGATCCGCGGCGAACTGGCCGCGGAGCTGCGGCAGACGCCGGGGCTGATGCTGAAGCCGGTGGTCATCCAGTCGCCGTTCTGGCTGTATTTCCCGGAGCAATGGGATCCGAAATCACCCTGGCACGATTTGCGCGTGCGGCAGGCGGCGCGTCTGGCGCTCGATCTGAAGACGATCAACCAGGCGCTGACGGCTGGCTATTCGCGCATCCACGGCAGCCTGATTCCGGACAACTTCGAATTCTTCTGGAAGCCGCCGGAGCCGGTGTACGATCCGGAGAAGGCGAAGCAGCTCCTGGCGGCGGCCGGGTATCAGAATGGCTTCGATGCCGGCTTCTACAATTGCGACAGCTCGTACGCGAACCTGGCCGAGGCGGCGAACGATTACCTCGGCGCCGTCGGCATCAGGGCGAAGCTGCGCCCGCTGGAGCGTGTCTCGTTCAATCAGCAGTTTATGGACAAGAAGCTGAAGAATATCATTCAGGCGGGCAGCGGCTCGTTCGGCAACGCTGCGACGCGGTTCGAGACATTTGTCGTGAAGGGCGGTGCCTACGTCTATGGCAGTTACCCTGACCTCGATGCGATGTTCGAGCAGCAGGCGGTCGAATTGGACCACGGCAAGCGTGCGGAAATCCTGACCAGGATGCAGCAGATCCTCTATGAGCGGGTCATCGGCACACATCTTTGGCAGCTTGCATTCATCAATGGCGTCGGCCCTCGGGTCGGCGAGTCCAATTTCGACCGGATTGCAGGGTTCCCGTATACGGCGCCTTACGAAGACCTGACGTTGAAGAGCAGTTGACGGAGCACCGCAGATGACGACACGACGCGATGTGCTTGCGCTCGCCGCACTGGGCGTGGTGGCCGGTGCCGTGCGCCCGGCGAAGGCAGCTGCCCCGTCGGGCCAGGTTACCTACGGCGTGCACATCACGCTGGCCCCGACCTGGCTCGATCCGGCAGAGACGGCGGGAATCATCACGCCGTTCATGGTGATGTACGCGCTGCATGACGCGGTGGCGAAGCCGATGCCGCAGGGGAATCCGTCGCCGTCGCTGGCGGAATCCTGGTCGGCCGGGGAGGACGGACTGAGCTACGAGTTCGTGCTGCGCAAGGATGCGAAGTTCCACAACGGCGACCCGGTGACCGCCGATGACGTGAAATTCTCCTTCGAGCGCTATCGCGGCGCGGCGCACGGGCTGTTGAAGGAGCGAGTCGCTTCGGTGGAGACGCCGGATCCGCAGCGCGTCGTGTTCAAGCTGAAGAACCCCTGGCCGGACTTCATCACGTTCTACACCGTTGCCTCCGGAGCCGGCTGGATTGTGCCGCGCAAATACGTGGAGAAGGTCGGTGATGACGGGTTCAAGAAGGCGCCCATCGGCGCGGGACCGTACAAGTTCGTCTCGTTCACGCCGGGCATCGAGCTGGTGCTGGAGGCATTCGAGGGTTACTGGCGCAAAACGCCGAGTGTGAAGCGGATCGTGCTGCGGGTGATCCCAGATGAGTCGACGCGGCTTGCCGCACTGAAGAACGGCGAGGTGGATATCGCATATTCAATCCGCGCCGAGCTGGCCGAGGAGCTGCGGCGTACGCCGGGATTGACATTGCGGCCAACGGTTGGTTCGGCGCCTTATTTTATGTATTTCCCCGAGCAGTGGGACCCGAAGTCGCCGTGGTACGACCAGCGGGCGCGGTTGGCCGCGAAATACGCGCTGGACTACAACACGATCAACAAGGCGCTGACGCTCGGCTATTCGCACATCACCGGCAGTGTCATCCCGGAGAACTTCGAGTTCTACGAGAAGTTGGCCCCGCCTGTATACGATCCGGACAAGGCGAAGCAGCTCCTGGCGGATGCGGGTCATGCCGGTGGCTTCGACGCCGGCTTCTATACCTGCGATGCCGCCTACGCGAACCTGGGCGAGGCCGTGGTGAACTATCTGGGCGAGATCGGCATCCGCGCCAAGCTGCGGCCACTGGAGCGGGCGGCATTCTTCAAGGGCTATGCCGACAAGAAGTTCAAGAACATCATCCAGGCTGCCTCCGGCGCATTCGGCAATGCCGCGACACGGCTGGAGGAGTTCGCGGTCAAGGGCGGCAATTACGCCTATGGCAGCTACCCGGAGATCGACGAGCTGTTCCCGCTGCAGGCCGTCGAACTGGACCATGCGAAGCGCGCGGCGATCCTGGCGAAAATGCAGCATCTGCTCGACGATCGCACGATGTACGTGCCGATCTGGCAACTTGCCTTCATCAGCGGCGTCGGACCGCGAGTCGATAATTCCGGGTTTGGGCTGATCAAGAACTACGTCTACACCGCGCCCTACGAGGACATCACGCTGAAAGGCGTGTAGAGACCTTATCATGAAGCAATTCATTACACGGCGGCTCGGCTATTCGCTGCTCTCCCTGCTGGTGCTGTCGCTGACCATCTTCTTCTTCGTCCGCGTCACCGGCGATCCGGCGGCACTGCTGGTCGAACCCGGCGCCAGCGAAGATGATATCGCGGCGATCCACCAGAAGTTCGGTCTCGATAAGCCGCTCTGGGTGCAGTACGGCCTGTTCATGGCCAGCTTGTTGCGCGGCGATTTCGGCCAGTCGTTCTACTACCAGACGCCAGTGTTTGAACTTTACCTTGACCGCCTGCCGAATTCACTTCTGCTGGCGTTGGTTGCGATGGCGTTCTCGCTGCTGGTCGGCATCCCGAGCGGCATCCTCGCCGCGGTGCGTGTCGGCCGCTTCTGGGATAGTGCGGGCAAGCTGTTCGCGCTGCTTGGCCTGTCGTTGCCGTCGTTCTTCGTCGGGCTGGTGCTGATCCTGGTATTCTCGGTATATCTCGGTTGGCTGCCGTCGTCCGGTTCAGGCACTCCGCTGCATGTCATCATGCCGGCCTTTGCCTTGGGCTGGTATTTTGCCGCCGCGCATATGCGCCTGACGCGATCGTCGATGCTCGAGGTGCTGGGCTCGGAATACGTCAAGCTGGCGCGGCTGAAGGGCCTGCCGCAGTCGTGGGTGATCGGCAAGCATGCGTTCAAGAACGCACTGATTCCGGTGATGACCCTGGCCGGGATCAATCTGGTGCTGATGATCAACGTCGCCGTCGTGGTGGAGACCGTGTTCGCCTGGCCCGGCGTTGGACGGCTGCTCTACGAGGGCATCAGCTTCCGCGATTTCCCGGTGGTTCAGGGCGTCGTGATCATGGGCGGCACCATGATCGTGGTGGTGAACCTGCTGGTCGACCTCGTCTACGCCGTGATCGATCCCCGCATCCGACTGGAGAAGTGACGGCCATGAGCATGTCGAGCGAGATTATTGTCCTTCCGCCGTCGGTGACACCACGCGCCGCGGCGATCCGATTGGGCGAGCTGCCGATGATCCCGCTGATCATCCTGGCCACCATCGCGTTCATGGCAATCTTCGCCGACGTGTTGGCGCCGCATAATCCGGAGGTTGGCGCCCTCACCGCGCGCTTCCGTCCGCCATTCTGGCAGGCGGGCGGTAGCATGGACCACATTCTCGGCACCGACCAGTTGGGGCGCGATGTGCTGTCACGGCTGATCTTCGGCGCCAGGGTTTCGATGGTGGTCGGCTTCACCGCGGTGATCTTTGCCGGCGTCGTCGGCACCGCACTCGGCATTCTGGCCGGCTATCTCGGCGGTTGGGTGGACCAGGTGATCATGCGCATCACCGATGCCTGGCTTGCGTTGCCGGCACTCACCTTCGCGATCTTCCTCGCCGCCATCGTCGGGCCGAGCATGTGGAACATCGTCATCATCCTCGGCCTGGTCTATTGGACCCGCTATGCGCGCGTGGTGCGCGGCGAGGTGCTGTCGCTGAAGGAACGCGAGTTCGTCCGTCTCGCCATCGTCGCGGGCTGTTCGAAACTGACGATCATGCGGCGGCACATCCTGCCCAACGTGGTGAACTCCGCGATTGTGCTGGCAACGTTGATGCTCGGTGTCGTCATCGTCACCGAGGCATCGCTGTCGTTCCTGGGCGTCGGCGTGCCGCCGCCGCAGCCCGCCTGGGGCTTGATGTTGTCCGACGGCAAGCAGGGGCTGATGGTGGGCTACTGGTGGCTCACCGTGCTGCCCGGCTGCTGCATCATGCTGATGGTACTTTCCGCCAACCTTCTCGGTGATTGGCTCCGTGTCAAACTCGACCCTCAGCTCCGTCAGCTCTGATCCGCGGCGCGGCGTGGCGGCGACGCCCGCCCGCCCGCTGCTGGAGCTCGACAATCTGTCGACCCATTACATTTCCGCGCAGGGCACCCGCGTGGTGCGTGCGGTCGATGACGTGTCGCTGCGCATCAACGCCGGCGAGACACTCGGCATCGTCGGCGAATCCGGCTCCGGCAAGAGCACGCTTGCGCTGAGCATCCTGCGTGTGCTGCCGCCCGCGGCGCAGATCGTCAGCGGACAGGTCTGGTTCGAGGGCGAGGATCTGGTGCGCATGTCCGACGCCCAGATGCGGCACGTGCGCGGCAAGCGGATCGCCATGATCCTGCAGGACCCGATGGCGTCGCTGAATCCGCTGTTCACCATCGGCAATCAGGTGGGCGAGCCGATCCGGGTGCACGAGGGAGCCAGCCGTGCCGAGGCCTGGCGGCGGGCGCGTGCCCTGTTGAAGTCGGTGCATATCCCGTCGCCGGAGACCCGGGTGACACAGTTTCCGCACGAGATGTCGGGTGGCATGCGCCAACGCATCGTCGGCGCCATCGGCATCTCCTGCGAGCCGCGCCTGCTGATCGCCGACGAACCGACCACCAGTCTCGATCTGACGATCCAGGCACAGTACTTGAACCTGTTGCGCGAATTGCAGCGCGAGCATGGGCTGGCGCTGATCTTCATCACCCACAACCTGGGCATCGTCGCCAAGATGTGCGACCAGCTTGTCGTGATGTACGCGGGTCGCGTCGTTGAGTCCGGACCGGTCTCACGCATCTTCAACGCGCCGGCACACCCGTATACCCAGGCCTTGTTGAACTCGATCCCCCGCATGGGCGACAGCCGGCAACGATTGACGGCGATCGAGGGACAACCACCAGACCTCTCGGCATTGCCACGCGGCTGTGCCTTTGCCGCTCGCTGCCCGGCGGCATTCGATCGCTGCCACAAGGAGGCGCCGCCGGAGTTCAACCTGGACGGTGGACGTACCGCGCGCTGCTGGCTGTCCAGCGTCGCCATGCAGAGCGGGGCAGCGTGACGTTCGTGATCGAGGCGGCGGGGTTGACCAAGCATTTCAACGCGCGGCGCGGCTTGTTCGGCGGCAGTCGTGGTGTGGTGTGCGCGGTCGACGACATCTCGTTCACAATCGAGAGCGGGCGCACACTTGGCGTGGTGGGTGAGTCCGGCTGCGGCAAGACCACCACGGCGAAGCTGGTGCTGGGGCTGGAGGACCCGACCGGCGGCAGCATCCGCTTCGAGGGACGCGACCTGCAGGCGCTGGATCCCACCGAGCGACGGCACTATCGGAAGTCGGTGCAGGCGGTGTTCCAGGACCCTTTCGCATCGCTCAGTCCGCGTATGCGCATCAGCGACATCATCGCTGAACCGCTGGTGACCAACGAGAGCCTCTCGGCGAGCGACGTTCGCAAGCGCGTGCTGAATCTGCTCGATCTGGTCGGATTGCCGGAGAAGTCGGCCGACCTGTTTCCGCACGAATTCTCCGGCGGCCAGCGCCAGCGCATCGCGATCGCGCGGGCACTGTCGCTGTCGCCGAAACTGGTGGTGCTGGACGAGCCGGTGTCGGCACTGGATGTCTCGATCCGCGCACAGATCCTGAACCTGTTGCGGGATTTACAGGAGCAGTTGGGGCTGTCGTATCTGTTCATCGCCCACGACCTCGCCGCGGTTGCCCATATGAGCCACACGATCGTGGTGATGTATCTCGGCAAGATCGTCGAGATGGGCGACGCGCAGACGCTCGCGCGGGCGCCGAAGCATCCGTACACCGCGGCGCTGTTTTCCGCGGCGCTGCCGAGCCATCCGGACGAGCGCCGCGAAGAGATCATCCTGGCGGGCGAGGTGCCGAGCCCGCTGAACCCACCGTCAGGCTGCCGCTTCCATCCGCGTTGTCCGCATGCGATGCCGGTGTGCGGACAGCAGCAGCCGGCGTTGGCGCAGGTGGAGGACCGGTTCGTGGCGTGCCATTTGTATGATCAGCCGACCACCGCCGGCATCCAGTTGGCCGATCGCCGGTCCAACCGTGCGTCGGTGGTTTCGCCATCGTAGCCCGGTGCCGCCGGGTTCTGCGTGAAGGCGGCTCGATCGTCCAGGCAGTTCACGTTCACCACCGCGCGCAGGCCGCTGCTTGTCTCGCAGACCGCACCGACATAGACGCCGCAACGGCGGCAGAGCAGGTAATCGGCAGTGCGCGAACCGAACCGGTAGCGTTCCACCAATGACCAGTCCGATGCGGTGATCGCCACGTTTCCGTCGCGGTCCGAGACTGTTCGTGTGCCGTGCGACCGGCAGAAGCCGCAGGAACACGAGCGCAACGGCATCTGCTCCGGCGACCGCGACAGGTGAAGCTGTACGCCGATGTTGCCGCAGTGACAGCCGCCGGAATGGAGCATTTGCGCCTCGCGTGGTCGGGCCAGCACGCTAGGCGGTCGCTGCGCCTGGGGCTAGGCTTGGTCGCCGACTGCAGAGGAAGCGGCCATGCTTCGCAAGGAACAGAATGACCTGCTCACGCGTACCGGCTCAGGAACGCCGATGGGTGAGATGTTCCGCCGCTACTGGATGCCGGCGCTGCTGGCGGAGGAACTGCCGGAGAACGACTGTCCGCCGGTGCGTGTGCGGCTCCTGTCGGAGAAGCTGATCGCCTTCCGCGACACCGAGGGGCGCTACGGGCTGATGGATGAGTTCTGTGCGCATCGCGGCGTATCGCTGTGGTTTGGCCGCAACGAGGAATGCGGGCTGCGCTGTCCCTATCACGGCTGGAAATATGACGTGACCGGCCAGTGCGTGGAGATTCCGTCGGAACCTGAGAAGAGCGGTTTCCGGGCGATGATCCGGCTGCGTTCCTATCCGCTGGTCGCGCGCGGCGGCGTATTGTGGACGTATATGGGACCGCCGGAACACCAGCCAGGGCTGCCGGAATTCGAATTCGCCATGGTGCCGCCGGAACAGACATATACGTCGAAGCGGCTGCAATACTGCAACTGGCTGCAGGCGATGGAAGGCGGCATCGATTCCAGTCACGTATCATGGCTGCATCGCGATGCGTTCCGCTCCGATCCGCTGATGGTGGGTTCGCGCGGCAACCAGTATAACCTGGGCGACGCGATGCCGGTGTTTCAGGTGGTGGACCAACCGGCAGGCTTGTTCATCGGCGCGCGGCGCAACGCGGAGGATGGTTACTACTGGCGCATCACGCCGTGGTGCATGCCGTCGTTCACCATGATCCCGCCGCGCGGCAATCATCCGGTGCACGGGCATTTCTGGATCCCGATCGACGATGAGAACTGCTGGGCGTGGAGCTTCGACTATCATCCGACGCGCACACTGACCGCGACGGAACTACGGGCGATGCGCGACGGCAAGGGCATCCACACGCGCACCATCCCCGGCTCCTTCATTCCGGTGGCCAACCGCGACAACGACTACCTGATGGATCGCACGGCGCAGAAGGCGGGCACGGCCTATAGCGGCGTCGCGGGCATCGCGATGCAGGATGCCTCGCTGCAGGAGAGCATGGGGCCGATCATGGACCGCTCGCGCGAGCACTTGGTTTCCACCGACAACGGTATCATCATGGCGCGACAACGCCTGATGCGCGCGGCGCTCGCACTGGAGAAGGGCGAGCCACCGCCGGGCACAGATCCGGCGACGCATCGTGTGCGCTCGGCCGCGCTGGTGCTGCCACGCGATGCCGCGTTCGCCGACGCGGCGCGCGAAGCCTTGACGGCGCGGCGCGGTGCGGCGCCAACGTCGGTGTGACAAAGGAGGGAACATGGCCTGGAAACGCGTGGTGCTGCAGATCGGGATGGGCACCGACATCCGCGGCGCCGACTACACCAAGGCCGCGATACGCGCGTTGCGCGATGCGCTGTGGCACAATTCGCTGAGCGTCGCCGATGCGGTGGGACTGCACGTCGATGCCATGCAGGTCGAGGTCACCATCGGCGTGCCGAAACCTGAACTTGTTGACAAGGCGCAGGTGTTGGCTGTGCTGCCGCATGGCACCGGCACCGTGACTGTCGTCGAAGGCGGACTGGAAATTCCCAATGACGCCGGCACCAATTCCACGGTGATCGCCAATGCGGCTGCCGTCGTGCGGCTCGACGTTTAAGGAGGCGAGGCCATGGCAAAGCGCATCATCCTGGAGCTGGGCAGCGGCAACGACCTGCACGGGGGCGACTACACCAAGGCGGCACTGCGCGCGGTGCAGGATGCCCTGCATCACAGTTCGCTGAGCTTCATCCGCAGCTTCGGTCTCGACTCACGACGCATGCAGGTGGAGGTGATGATCGGCGTGCAGCAGCCGGACAAGGTGGATGCGGCCGCAGTGAAGGCGTCGCTGCCACACGGTGAGGTGACCGTGAAGGTGGTGAAGGGCGGGCTGGATGTGCCGGACGAGACGTCGAGCGACATTGCAGTGATCGCCAGCGCCGCGGTTGCGGTTCGGCTCGATCTGCCGCAGGCTAAGGCTACGTAACGGGAGAAAGTCCAATGCCGACTTATGAATACACCACACAGGACGTCGAATATCTCCGCCACGGTGACCGGAAGTTCATGGCCCGGCTGTTCAAGCCACAGGGGGCCGGTCCGTTTCCGGCGGTGGTCGAAGTGCATGGCGGCGCCTGGTGCAACGGCGATCTGAACGAGTGTCAGATCTACGCCGAGGGCTTCGCACGCGCCGGGCTCGCGGTGGCGGCGATCGACTTCCGCCATGCCGGCGATGGCTATCCGACCTCGCTCGTCGACATCAACTATGCGATCCGCTGGGTGAAGGCGCACGCGTCCGAACTCAACACGCGCGCCGACCTGGTCGGCATCGCGGGGCAGTCGAGCGGCGGGCATCTTGGAATGCTGGCGGCGATGCGGCCGAACGATCCACGCTATGCAGCGATCCCACTGGCATCATCGGCGCCCGCGGTGGATGCGACAGTCCGGGCGGTGGCGATGCTGTGGCCGGTGATCAATCCCCTGTCGCGCTACCGCCATGCGCTGCGGGCGCGGGATTCGGCGAACCCGCCGGCGTGGGTGGGCAGCATTCCGCAGCGGCATGATACGTATTGGAAGACCGAGGCGAACATGGCCGAGGGCAATCCGATGCTGATCCTGGAGCGTGGCGAGAAGGTGCTGACACCGCCGGCGATCTGGATCCAGGGGCAGCCCGACATCGTGCACGATTATCGCGATCCGGAATCGCCGATCGAGGGGAACGAACCGCAGCGTTTCGTCACCAACTATCGCAAGGCGGGCGGCGAGATCGATCTGCTGTATATCGACAATGCGAAGAAGGCGGGCGCCGGCTCATTTGCGCCGGCAGCGGCGTTCTTCCATCGACACATCACGGCCTGATGTCATTGCGAGAAGGCGAAGCCGACGAGGCAATCCCGATCCAGTACCGCGCGCAACTGGATCGAGATTGCTTCGTCGCTTCGCTTCTCGCAATGACAGTTTGTCCGAATTAAGGCGCTGGCATCTCCTCCAACAGTCGCCCCAGCCCGGGCAATGGGTCGCGGACACCCATGATCCGCATCATCGCCCATAGCGCGGCCTGATTGGTGGTGATCACCGGTTTGCCGAACTCGCGTTCCCACGCGGCGACAAACGACATGGTCGGAAAGTTTCCGCCCGGCACCACAAGAACCTCGATCTCCGGCCGATCGATCCGCGCAAACGCATCGCGTGCATTCTCCGGCCCTAGCTTGCCGATCATGTAGGAGTCAGTGGCGGCGAAGCCCTCCAGCGCCACCACCTCCAGCCCGAACTTCCCTTCGTAGTAGTGTTTCGCCCGCTCGATCACCGGCGGTGAATAGGGCGACACCAGGGCTATCCGGCGTACGCCCAATGCCCGCACCGCCTGACCGATCGCCTGCGCCGATGTGATTGCAGGCACGCCCGCAGCCGCGCTCATGCGCCGCGTAACATTCACGTCGTAGTCGTCGGCAAACAGGCTGGCCGAGGTCTGGGCAAGGCTGATCACCTCCACCTTCGCCGTCCCGAGCAGCCGCGCCTGATAGTCCACATCCTCATCCTTGCTCGGCGCGAACGGTCCCGTACCGCTGGTGAGGAGTCGCCCGACATGCATCTGCAAAGACGGCGGCAGCAGCCGGCTGTATTCGATCTCGACCGTCGTGTTGGTGGAGGGGATGAGGACACCGAAATGATGTGTCATGCGCTGGATTCCTCTCAGAGTTCGGCGGCAAGCCGATCGTACCATTGGATCTGATCGGCCGGCGTGAAGTGTGCGTTGGCGCCGCTTGGGTTGGGAACGACAAAGCAGCGGGTCGAGCCGATGCGCAACGGCTGCAGACCAAGCGCGGCTTTGGAGGCAGTGGGCATCAATTCCCCCAATACATACCGGTAGCCGGTCATGCCGTGGAAGCAGGCGATGCGCGGCCTGTGACACTCGAGCCTTGACGCCAGGCTTGCCACACCGGCCGCCAGTTCCTGTGGCCGCAAATCGCCAGCACGTGCGGTGGGGCGCTTGACCAGGTCGGTGAAGCCGAAGCCCTGTGCCGGCAGATCGCGGTCGTGCTCCGGTTCCAGCCGTGCGACGCCGAGAGCGCGGCGTGCCGCGCCGCTCAGGACGGAGCGTGAGAAGCAGGGCCAGAAGCGATTGCTGCGCCTGGCAAAGTAATGGCCCTGCGCAACCGAGTAGAGCGACGGGTTGATGCCGATGAACACGACGTCCAATGCATCCCGCAGCAGGTCGGGAAGCGTGTTGTTTGCGACCGGCAAGGCAACCTCTCGACGTTGTGCCGGCATCCTGACACACTCGGTGCAATCGTGCAGGAGGCATCCATGAAGATCGGCGTTTCGCTCAGCATCCTGGCTCAGGCAGGACGGTCGGATGTCGCCGTGTACAAGGAACACCTCGAACTTGGCGATCTCGCCGAACCGCTCGGCTTCGACTCCATTTTCGCACTGGAACACCACTTCACTGGCTACTCGATGTCGCCTGCGCCGGTACAACTGCTGAGCTACTTCGCTGGCCGCACCAAACGCGTGGCGCTCGGCACCGCAGTGATCGTGCTGCCCTGGCACGATCCGATCCGTGTCGCCGAGAGCATCGCGCTGCTCGACGTATTATGTGGCGGGCGCTGCCTGTTCGGTTTCGGGCGCGGTGCTGCCTCGGTGGAATACGCCGGCTTCCGCATCCCGATGGAAGAAGCGCGCCCGCGCTTCGTCGAAGCTGCCCAGCTCATCCGCCTGGCGATCAGCCAGCCCGAGTTCGAATTTCAGGGCGAATACTACCAGATACCGCGCACCTCGATCCGCCCGTGGCCGATCTCCAATCCAGAGCGCCGCTTCTTCGTCTCCGCGGTCACCCCGGAGTCGGCCGAGGTCATGGCCAAGCTCGGCTTCGGCATGATGGTAATCATGCAGAACGAATGGCCAAAGGCGGCGGCCGACATCGACCGCTTCCGAGAGATCGCAGCCGCGGTCGGTCACGTGCCGCCGCCGCCGCTCATTCTCACCAACGTCTCTTGTGCAGAAAGCCGCGACGAGGCGCATGAGCGCGCCATGCGGTATCTCGGACGGAAGTGGGATTCGATAGACAATCACTACCATTTCTCGGACGGTCATCTGGCGACCGTGAAGGGTTACGAGGCGTACGGGAAGATGACCAAAACCTACGCCAAGATGAAGGAAGAGTCCGCGCGGCAGAAGGCGACAGAATTCTACGTGAAGATCCAGATCGTCGGAACGCCGGATGACTGCATCCAGCAGATGGCCGAATTGCGCGCGCTGACCGGCACCGATCACATGATCGCCGACTTCTCCTATGGCGGCATGCCGCATGAGGAGGGTGAGCTGAACATGCGGCTGTTCGCTGATCGCGTGGTACCGGTGCTGCAGCGCGATGCGCTGTTCGCCGCGCTACCTGCGACGTCGTTGACGACGGCGCATGGGGATGTGTTCGCTCCGGCATGACGACGCGAGCTGAAACACCGACGCACGAGTGCGTAGCTGATGCGCCGACAGGATGTATCGGATGGCTGCGGCCGGTGGCACCGAAATAGCTGGGCCGCGCTCATCGCTGCCCATTGCGGCGCCCATGTAAAGGCGAGCACCGTGAGTCGAACTCGTGTCGCGACGGCATCGTGATGGGTTTCGCTCGGCTCAACCCATCCTACCAGTGCCGCGCACTAACTCCTGTAGGATGGGTTGAGCGCAGCGAAACCCATCGAGCCAGGCAATGCGTCAGTTTCGCCACTCGTCACTCGGCGGCGCGCGTCTCGTGTCGCTCCAGCGCTGATCGATCCAACTTGTAAACCTCGCCGCCCTTGAGGATTGCGACCAGCCGATCCTTGTGCTGCAGCAAACTGACATCCGTGACCGGGTTGCCGTCGACCAGCAGCAGATCGGCGAGGAAGCCTTCGCGCACCTGCCCTGCCTGGTCACCCAGACCCATCAGTTCGGCGCCATAGCGGGTTGCGCACACCAGTGCCTCGCTTGGGCTATAGCCGAGATGTCGCACAAAGTGTTCGATGTCGCGCGCGTTCTCGCCTTGCGGCGTGCGGGCGAAGCCGTAGTCGCCGCCGATGACCACACGGATGCCGCGCTTCTTCATCTCCGGATAGGCACGCGAGGCTGCGGCCAGTCCCAGGTCGTAACCGCGCCGCACGCCGGCGTGCAGCGCTGCCTCCGGCGCCTCGTGCACCGCGGCGTGCAGCAGCCCGATGGCCGGTCCGACGAACACCCGATCCTTCACCGACTCGAGCAGGTCAAGCGCCTCTTCATCGGCGTGTTCGCAATGATAGATCACGTCAACGCCGCAGCGTACCGCGCGCTTCACGCTCTCCGCTGCACGGCAGTGCGCGTTCACCATGCGGTGGAAGTCGCGTGCCACCGTGACCCCGGCGCGGATCTCGTCCTCGCTCATCACGGTGCGCGGCAGCGCGCCGCTGCGCGTATGGTCGTCGCCGGAGATGTTCAGCTTGATGCTGTCCACGCCCTCGCGCACGCAGAGCCGTGCGAGCTTGGTCACCTCCACCGGGCCGTCGGCAAACATCGCGAAGCTGTCGCGGAACTGGTGCGCGCGGCGTTCGTCGCCGAGACCGCCGGTCACCGTGATCTCTGGTCCGCAGGCGCGCAGGCGCGGGCCGGGCAGCTCACCTGCCTCGATCGCGTTGCGTATCACCACGTCGATGCGCAGCTTGGCGGAGGCGGCGCTGTAGGCGCTGGTGAACCCGTGCTCCAGCAGCACCCGCGCATTGCGCGCTGCGATGAGCGTGTGTTCCTCGGGCGGCGTGTCGCCCAGGTCGGTGGGGCGCGCGCCGTTGATGAAGGTGATGTGAGCGTGGCCCTCGACCAGGCCGGGCATCAGCGTCATGCCCCCCGCCTCGATCACCTCGGCGCCAGGCGCCTCGAGCTGGCCGCGTTCGCGCGCGACAGCGCGGATGCGCTCGCCCTCCACCAGCACATCGGCAGGATAGGGCGCCGAGCCCGAGCCATCCCACACGCGGCAGTTCCGGAACAGGACGCGGGCCATGACGTTACCTCCCTGGTTCGCTGGCGGAGCGTAGCCTGCTCTGGCCTCGCGGACGATTCCCGCGATAGAACCGGCCGACAGGCGGCGCCCCGGGCGTGGCCGGAATGAGGATAATGGTGAAACGTCTGATTGCCGCCGCCCTGCCGCTGGCGCTTGGCGCCTGCACCATGGGGCCGAATTTCGAGCCTCCCGAGTGGCTGTCCCCCGCATCCTGGTTCGCCAAGAAGGCGGAGCCCATTTCGCCACCCCCCAGTATCCCGGTCGCCGAACCGATCGATCCGAATTGGTGGAACCTGTTCAAGGATCCGGTGCTCACCGGGCTGGAGCGCCGTGTCGCCGGCGAGAACCTCGACGTGCAGGTGGCCACCGCCCGGCTCGCCGAATCGCGCGCCCAGCTTGGCGTCGTCGGTTCGGTGCAATTCCCTAATCTGAATGGCAACGGCTCCTACACGCGGCAGAAGGCGAGCGATGTCGGGGTGTTCGCCAACGCGCCCAATGCACTCGGTGCCAATGGCGCCTCCGGCAGCAATACCAGCGGCACCAACAGTACGACCGGGGGCATCCGCGGTACGCACTTCCATCCGTTCGACGTCTATCAGGTGGGCTTCGACGCGTCGTGGGAAGTCGACCTTTGGGGCAGGGTGAGTCGTTCGGTGGAGTCGGCGTCGGCTTCGGTGGCGGCGTCGGCTGAGGCCCGTCGTGCCACCCTGCTCAGCAGCCTTGCCGAGCTCGCCCGCGACTACGTCCAGTTGCGCGGCACCCAGGCCCTGCTGAAGATCGCGCACGACAACGTCAGGACAGCGCAGCAGAGCCTGGATCTCACGCAGCAACGGGCGGCCGGCGGCGTCACAACCGATCTCGACGTCGCAAACGCCGCCGCGCAGTTGCGTACCACTGCCGCGGAGATACCTCGGCTGGAACAGCAGGAATCGGAATTCATCAACGCGATCAGCCTGCTGCTCGGCCAGCCGCCGAACGCATTGCAGGCGGAGCTGATCGATCCGAAGCCGATACCGCCGGTGCCGCCACGGGTTCCGGTTGGACTGCCGTCCGAGCTGGCGCGACGCCGGCCCGATATCCGCCAGGCGGAGGCGCAACTGCATGCCGCGACCGCGGACATCGGCGTCGCGGTGGCGGACTTCTATCCGTCGGTGAAACTGACCGGCAGCATCGGTCTCCAGTCGGTCCAGCCGTGGACGATGTTCAACCTCGATGCGGGGAACTACGCCGCGGGCCCAGGCATCACGATCCCGATCTTCGAAGGTGGCCGGCTCAAGGCCACGCTGGCGCTGCGCCAGGCACAGCAGCAGGAATCGGCGATCGATTATCAGAAGACCGTGCTGAGCGCGTGGCACGACGTGGATAATGCGCTCACTGCCTATCAGACCGAGCAGTCGCGGCGTGACCAGCTTGTTCAGGCAGTGGCGCAGAACCAGCGCGCGCTAGGGCTGGCGCAGAGCCGCTACCAGGAAGGTGTCGCCGACTTCCTGCAGGTGCTGACCGCGCAGCAGAACCTGCTGTCCACGCAGCAGCAGCTCGCGCTCGCCACCACCAATGTATCCGCCAACCTGGTGGCGCTGTACAAGGCGCTCGGCGGCGGTTGGGAAACACAGTTGCCGGCGGCGAACGACGATCTGAGCCCGATCGGCGCGCCGCATCTATAGGCGGCTATTAACGCGATCGTAGGCCGTGCCGGTCATGGTGGCATGCCATGGCCGGATGGTGCGTGCGGACTGGATGGATGCGGCGTCTGGCGGCCGGTGCGGCGATCGGGTGCCTCGCTGCATACGGTAGCCTGCAAGCCGAGCTGCTGACGACGTATTTCCCGTCGGGCGTCCCAGGCTACGGCACGGCGCCGGGGGTTACCGTCGCCTCGCGTGAGCGGCCGGACTTTGATCCTCCGGGCATCCGGGCCGACAGCTTTGTGCTGCACCCGCAATGGGAGGAGGGGCTGGGCTACGACAACAACGTATTCGGCAGCGAGACCGGCCAGCGCGGAAGCTGGCTGGTCGGCTCGCACCCGTCCTTGCTGGCGGCTTCCGACTGGTCGCGTGGCAGTTTGGGCGGCTATCTGGGGGCGGATGATCTGCGCTATCTGGATCAGCCGCGGCAGAGCTTCACCAACTGGACGGCCGCGCTGGGTGGAGGCCTGTCCATTGGGCGCGACCAACTCACGATTTCCGTCGCGCATTTCAGTCTGCATCAGCCGCGCACCGAGCTTGATGCGCTGCCGTCGGATACGCCCGTCGCCTATCAGGTGAACGATCTCCGGGCCGGCTACACGATCGCGCTGAACCGGCTGTCGCTGATGCCGAGTTTGGCGTTCACCACGTATCGCTATGACGCGACGACGATCCGGGGGGTCCCGGCATCGCAGGCGTATCGCGACCGCGATGTTGTGCAGGCGGCGATCATCACGCGGTATGAGCTCTCGCCACAGCGCGACCTGCTGTTGGTGACGCGGGCGCTGGACGTGCATTACGTCGCGCCGCAGGCCGGCACCCCGACGCGCGATTCCACCGGGTACCAGGTGCTGGTCGGGCTGGCGGACGACGGCGACGCCGTCTGGCGCTATCGCGTGCTGCTGGGGTGGGAGGAGCGGGCGTTCCGTGCGTCGCAATACCACGCACAGCAGGCACCGATGGCGGAGGCGGCCCTGATCTGGAGCCCGAGCGGGATGACAACGGTCACCGCCACGCTGACCCGCAGCATCGAGGATGCCGCGCAGGAGAGCATCGTCGGCTACACCTACACCAGCGCCAGGGTGGTGGTGGATCACGAGTATCTCCGCAACGTGTTGCTGCAGGCCTCGGCCGGCGTGCAGCGCGCCGACTATCTGCAAGCTGGCGGACACGCCAACGGGTTTTCACTCGGTGGCAGCGCCACCTGGCTGATCAATCGCCATATGCGCCTGTCGGCGACGTATGATCTTACCGGGCAGCGGGGCAGCAGCTCGTCGGCGCCGCTGACCACGGGCAACTACACGCGGAGCATCGGGATGCTCACGCTGCGAGTTGGGATGTAACGCGCATGCGGCTTGCAAGGCTCGAAGTTGCATGTGGCCGCTGCTTCCGATAATGGAATGGACATGATTGCGCCGGTTGGTGCAGCTCTGGCCGCTCGCCTTTCCGCGAATGTCGCCCGCGCGGTCGTCGGCAAGGCGAACGCCATCGAGCTCCTGCTTGTCGCGCTCATGCCGGCACTTGTCGGCTATGGGTGGAAAGCCGCCGCTCCCGACCTGCCGGGCCATTGACGCATTTGTCCCGATTCCGGTCCTTTGGTTGGTTCCGAGCCGAAAACGACAAGGGGCCGGCGCGCGTAAGTGGAATTACGCTTGGGCGCGTTTGCGCATCATGCCGAAACCGAGGAGCCCAACGCTACACGCTCGCGAAGACGATCGTACACGGGCTGTTCGTTTTAATGACCTGACCAGTCGGCTTCAGCGTCCCGTTCGATTGGTTGATCCTGAACGGCACGATAGTGTCGGTGTTCTGCTGATCGCTGAAGCCCTCGTCGGCGTTGGCCGCGTAGAGGATTCTGGCCGCCGGATCGAGGGCAAAAAAGCGCGGGGACTTCGCCTGGGTCGGTGCCCAGTCCACCGGTGTCAGGGTCCCGTCACGTCGATCGACGGCGAAAACCCCGATGCTGTCGTGTCCCCGGTTCGACGCGTAGACGACGCCGCCGGAGGGTGCGACGGCGATCTCAGCGCCGTGATTGTTGCCGGTGTAGCTCGCCGGGATGGACGGCACGATCTGGATGGGATGCAAGCTGCCGCGCTGCGGATCGAAGCCGTAAGTGGTGACGCTCGAACCAAGTTCGTTGATCACGTACGCCAACGGCATCTTCGGATGAAAGGCGATGTGCCGCGGGCCGGCGCCCGCGCGCGTGGCGATGAAGGGAGGATCGTTCGGAGTTAATTTCCCGCTTGCCGCGTCGAGGCGAAACACGAAGACCCGGTCGAATCCCAAGTCGGGCACCGCGATGAATCGGCCGCTCGGATCGAATACGGCGTTGTGCGGATGCGAACTCGCCTGCCGTTGTCCATCCGGGCCCGGTTCACCTGATAGTTTCACCAGATCACTGCGCGGCCCCAAGGTTCCGTCCTTCTCGATCGGCACCACGCCGACCGACCCGGCACCGTAATTGGCGGTGATGATCCAGCGGCCCGTCGGGTCGATCGACAGGTGCACCGGGTTCTTGCCGCCGCAGGATTGCCGATTGATCGCCGTTATGTGCCCGGTTTGCTTGTCGATAGCATAGGCGCTGACCTCTTCGAGGTCGGCATGTATCGAATAGAGAAAGCGCTCCGCCCGGTCGAGCGTCAGGAAGGAGGGGTTAGCGATATCGAGAAACTGTTCGTGGGTCCAGGCGCCCGAGGCCGGGTCCACCCGGTAGACGTTGATACCGCCGCCATGCCCTTTGCGCTCCGGGGTCGTGAAGGCGCCGACATAGGCGAACAGCACCGATGTGCGGTTGGCTTGCGGCTGCGCTTCGGCATGTCCTCCGCGCAGTACCGCCGGGCCTGCCGCGGCGAGAGCCGCCCCGGCCTTCAGCAGGATACGCCTGTTGATACGCTTGTCTGCGGCGATTTTTGCTTTGTCCATTTTCCCCCCTTTACGTCGCTTCGAGACCACGCCCGTAGGGTTTCGAAGATTGTGGACCTCCAATGACGCACGTCAAGGGAACCAGCCGCGGCGCGCGCTAGCAAGTCTTAAGCCGGAATCACCGGAACCTTCCATCTACGCACCTGGGCTATTCGGAGTGGGGCCAGCCACCGGCCGGAAAGGGTCGGAGGACTAAACCGCTGTCGCGGTAATCTCTCACGGCAGGGGATAGCGGTACAGTAGCGGGAAGGCCGGCATGATCGGGCCAACCCTTGACTTTACCTTACTGCCGCTCTGCCCGATCTACGCGCGTCAGATCCATCGACCAGGGCACGGCGGAGCGGCACCAGATTTGGCGCCCGGGTGGGGCGAGTCCGGCACGCTGGTCAAGCCCCCCGACGCGCAGCCCATAGCTAGACGGGTTCGGCTCGAGCGCGGCGGAATAGATCGGCGTGCCGCATTCAGGGCAGAAGGCGTGTGCGCGCTTATTTCCGCTTTCTGCTGTCTTGATGTAGATCTTCGGCATTCCGCTCTTCAGCACAAACGTTCCTGGCAAGCTCGCGATGCCGGCGCGAAACACCGTCCCGGTCAGCTTCTGGCAATCGGTGCAGTGACAGATCTTGACCGTGGTGGGGTCCACCTCCGCCTCATAAGTGATGTGCCCACAATGACATCTGCCGGTCACTTTCATGGTCTTTCCCCTCAAAGCTCCCTAACGGCTGGGGTGTCCCGGAGCTAAGCATGACCCTGAGCGGAGCGCCTGAAATCGGGATGCAATCTGGACGCAATCTTGCTGAAAGTATCGTGGCGGCGAGCCACTGGCTGACCGGGATAGGACTGATCCGGGGACCAGGGCGCTTCTTCTGGGGGCTCCCGGCCCGAGCCTGGAAAGGGGTGTCAGGGGGTCAAATTTTTGCTTTGATCGCTCCTGGTGGGTCGCCAGGGGGACGGCATGAATACGGCTGCCTCAGACGCAGTCTATCAGTTCGAGGGGTTTGCCCTCGATCTCGTGAGGGGCGCACTGCTCCACCTAAGGGGTGGAAGTCCCGCTTCGGGCGAAATCATTCGTACTCCTCCGCCTATTCGTGGTCAACGCGGGCCGGCTCCTGGACCGCGACATGATCAATCAGGCGATCTGGGCCGACGTCGTCGTTACCGACGACGCCATAACGCAATGCGTCCGAGACATCCGTCAGGCGCTCGGCGATGAGGCGCACGCCATAATCAAGACCGTGCCACGTCGTGGCTATGCTTTCGTTGCCCATGTGACCAACGCCACTGAGAAGCGACCGGCGGCTCCTACGGTTGCTGAGGTTATACCGCTCCCTGATAGGCCATCAATCGCGGTGTTATCGTTTGCGAATTTGAGCGCCGATCCGGATCACGAGTATTTCACCGACGGCATGGTGGAAGAGATCATCACCGCGCTTTCTCGTATACGCTGGCTCTTCGTCATCGCCCGCAATTCCAGCTTCACCTACAAGGGTCAAAGCCCCGATGTGAGGCGGGTTGGTCGGGAACTAGGAGTCCGCTATGTGCTCGAAGGTTCGGTGCGCAAATCCGGACAACGAGTGCGGATCACCGGACGGCTGATCGATGCCCTGACCGGCACGCATTTATGGACCGACCGCTTCGATGGCTCAATAGAGGAGGTGTTCGAGCTTCAGGACCGGGTCGCGGCCAGCGTCGCCGGCGTCATAGAGCCCGAATTACAGACCGCCGAGATCCGTCGCTCCTCCGCGAAGCCGACGACCGACCTTGACGCCTATGACTTCTATTTGCGCGGGCTGGCGAACTTCTTCCCGGTGAGGAAAGAGAGACTTCTCGAGGCTCTCGCCTTGTTCGAGCAAGCAATCGCGATTGATCCGCGTTATGGGCTGGCACTTTCCTGGGCGGCGGTGTGCCACCTGCGGATCGCCAGGGACAGTTGGACCGAGGAGCCGGAGAAGAACCGGCGTGAGGGCATCGATCTTGCCCGGCGCGCCCTCGAGGTGGGACAAAACGACCCGGGCGTCCTCGCCAACGCCGCCGAGGTGCTGGGCGGATTCGGCGAGGACATCGACGTCATGATCGGTCTGGTCGACCGTGCCCTGGCGCTCAACCCGAGCTACGCGCGCGGTTGGTTCCTCAGTTGCATGCTAAGGAATTGGGCCGGTCAGCGCGATCTCGCGATGGAGCATCTCATGACCTCGCACCGCCTGAGCCCGCGCGAGCGTTCGGTTCCGTTGGCGCTATCAATGGCTAGTATCTGTTTCTTTAAGCGTCAGTTCGACGAAGCGGTGTCGAAACTGCTTCTGTCCACTCATGAACAACCGGGGCAACCCTCGTCATACCGCTTTCTCGCGGCGTGCTACGCCCATATGGGGCGACTCGACGAAGCGCACGCAATTGTAGCTCAGCTGCGTTGCATTACCTCCCAGGTCGTCCCGAGAATTCTGCCTTGGCGCAGGGCAGAGGACCGCGAGCTCTTCCTGTCGGGCCTGCGCCTGGCGGCTGGCGAAGCGATATGAGCCAGGGGAGGAGGACGACGACCTCTACGGCATGAGCCACAACGCATCGGCCGTGGTCGTCATTCCTGGCCGTCGCCTACTGGCTCGCCTCGTCCGGAACGCTGGTAGTCCATCGGCTCCATAACTGCGAGGCGAAGCCGATCCTCGGGCAGTCACACCAGGAACAAGTAGGCCTTGCTCATCCAAGGCGAATGGGCGGTCAACAAGGAGAGTTGATATTTCCCCGGCTGAGAAGGTCAGGACGCTGTTGATGCCCAGCGTCAGCTTAAGGTCGGCGACATCGACAGCTCCCGGATGGTCATCCGGGACGATCAGGGCAAGGCCCACAAAGACCGATACGTGATGCTGCCCCAGCATCTGCTCGACCTGTTGCGGGAATGGTGGCGGATCGTAAGGCCGAGGTATTGGCTGCTGTTTCCCGGGCAGTGCTGGACGCTGTGCGAAAGTGCTGTGCAGAGCCGAACAGCCGCTATAACGTCACCATGCGCGGGTCTGTGGCCGGACAATCCGAGCAATGCGGGTTGCGGGGGGACGGAGATACCGATGAGCGATGAGGCGCTCTTACCGATGAAGCAGATGGCCACCGAGGCCAATCGCATGTCGGGTGCGGCTCTGGCCGCTCGCCTTTCTGCGAGTGTCGCCCGCGCGGTCGTCGGCAAGCCGAACCCCATCGAGCTCCTGCTTGTCGCGCTCATGTGCGAGGGGCACGTCCTGATCGAAGACGTGCCCGGAGTCGGCAAAACCCTGCTGGCAAAGGCACTGGCAAGCTCGCTTGGATGCAGCTTCAAGCGGATTCAGTTCACACCTGATCTCCTGCCGTCGGACATCACCGGCTCGCAGATCCTGGACCAGCGGACCCGCGACTTCGTATTTCGGCCTGGTCCGCTGTTCGCCAGCATCGTACTGGCCGACGAGATCAACCGGGCAACGCCGCGCACCCAATCGGCATTGCTCGAAGCCATGGAAGAACGCCAGGTGACCGCGGACGGCGTGACCCTGCCGATGCCGCGGCCCTTCCTTGTGCTGGCCACGCAGAATCCCATCGAGCTCGAAGGCACCTTCCCATTGCCCGAGGCGCAGCTCGATCGGTTCTTCCTGCGCATGGCGTTGGGCTATCCCAGCGCAGTGGAGGAAACGGCGATCCTGCTGCGGGTCGCGGACGCCGACCCGCTCGCGGACCTAACTCCGGTTCTGTCACCTGATGATCTGCGGCTGCTCAGTGCGGCCGCGACGCAGGTCCATGTCGCGGAGGCGGTGCGCGACTACCTGGTCGCTGTGGTCCGCGCGACACGTGAACGTACTGACCTCGCTCTCGGTGCAAGTCCTCGCGCAACCCTCGCGCTGTTCCGTGGCGCTCGAGCGCTGGCGTGTATTCGCGGCCGAAGCTTCGTCCGTCCCGACGACATCAAGGAGCTCGCGCCCGCCGTGCTCGGCCATCGCGTAATCCCCAGCATCGAAGCGCGGCTCAGGGCACAGGATTTGACTGCACTGTTGGCGCAGATCATCGCCTCGGTACCGGTGCCGGTTGAAGACGAGCTGGAGGACGGCGCTTCGGCTGACCGACATCCGTCCGGCTGAGCAGAAATGCTGGCCCCCCTGTGGTTACTGGCCCTGGCAGTGATCGGCGTCATTGCCGTGTGGACTGGGGATGCGCTGCTGACGCTGGCCGTAGTGCTGGCGCTGTTGGTCTCGTCATCGCTGCTGCTATGGCAGCACTACTGCCTGGCCGGCGTCAGCTATCGAAGGCGACTCAGCGCCGGCCGCGCCATGTTTGGCGAGACCATCGAGCTGACCACCGAACTCATCAACCTGAAGCCGCTGCCGCTGACCTGGTTGCAGGTCGACGATGTTGTGCCGCGCGGCCTGCGTATCGATGGTGGGACGATGCGCGCGGGCCGCACCGATCTGACCCACTGTTTGACGATGATCATCGCGATGTTGCCGTACCAGCGCGTGCTGCGGCGAATGCAGGTGCGCTGCACCCGGCGGGGCGAGTTAGTGTTCGGCCCGGCATCCCTGGAATCAGGCGACTATCTCGGCACATTGGCAAAGCACGAGAGGCAGAGTGGACTCGACCACCTGATCGTCTATCCAAAGATTTTTCGGGTGCGGCTCGGGCGGCTGCCGTCTAATCGGATTCTTGGCCGCGATGCCGCACGACGCAACTTCCTGACCGATCCGGTCCGCACCATCGGCACGCGCGAATACACGCATGGCGATCCATACCGCAGCATCGATTGGCGCGCCTCGGCGCGGCGTGACACTCTGATGGTCTGTGTGTCGGAACCGAGCACCACCCCGATCCTCGACATTGTGCTGAACTTCCAGACCGCGACTTCCGGTCGGGATAGTTGGGAGGAGGAGGGGATGGAGTTCGCGATCAGTGTCGCCGCGTCGCTGGCGGCGCATGGCGCGGAGCGCGGCTGGGCCATCGGCATCCGCGGCAACGGCTACAGCGGCGGCATGCCGATCGACATCCGGCCGTCGGCGGCAGCTGGGCAATTTCGCACAGTGTTGGAAACGCTGGCCCGTGCGACCATTGCCGCACGGGGTTCGCTGCCGTCGATGCTGGCAGCTCACGACCCGCGTGTCCCGGCCGGTGCGACATTGTTGCTGATCACCACGATGTTGGACGCCTTTTTGCGCGCGACGTTGCGTGACCTGCAGCGCCGCGGGCGCGCAGTGCTGGTGCTGCAGATCACGCGTGACCACGACGCGAGCCCAGTCGAACGGTTCCCAATTCTGCGTATCCCGTACGACGAGTATTGGACAGAACATGAGGCGCTGGTCCTGGGTCAGTGACATCTTCGCTCCGGGCGCCCAGGCAGCAATGGAGGCGGTTTGGTTCTATGCCTGGGTTATGGTGCTGACGCCGCCGGGTTCCACCTACCCGGCGTTCGGCGCGATCGTCGCGCTCATGGTGATGGCGGCCTTGCTGGGGCGCGCGAGCGCATCATTGCTCCGGCGCCGCTCACGCAACCATATTCTCCTGCTGTCGGTCTCGCTTGTGGTTCTGCCGGTCTGGCTGCTGGCGGTACTGGGTCCGGGTGAAAATTGGCAGCCGCGCGGCTGGGCAGATCGCGCCACGGCTCTGCTCCACGATGCACAGCCGGGCACGACTGCCCTTGTCACCTTCGGCGCCTTGGGATTAGCGGCGTGGTGCCGTGGTTTGTGGCTCGGCGCCGTGCCGGCAGGCACTGATGCGCTACGCCGACGGTTCCTCGGCGGCGCGGCCGCGCTGGTGGCGCTGTCAGCGTTGCTCAGTCTCGGCAAAGGAACTGGTGTCGCGCGGTTTACCGACAGTCTTCAGCTTCTTGTGCTGGGGTATTTCATCATTGCGCCGGTCGCGATCGCGCTTGAACACGTACAGACGCTGGGTGGGCGAGCGGCGGCCGCGCGGCCCGTATCGCTCGCCTGGATCGTGGCATTGCTCGTGCCGATCACCGCAATCGTGGCGGTCGGCCTATTGCTCTGCAACGGCGTGGCGCCGGCATTAGGTTGGCTGATGCACGTTGCCGCTCAGGCTATACTGCTCTTGTGGCTCGGCTTCGTGTGGGCGCTCCACGGACTGGGCGTGGTCCTGTATTGGTTGGCCAGCCTGTTCCCGTTTGCGTGGCGTCGGGCGCCGCAGGCAGGTGGCCCGGAACCAATAGTGTTGCCGCCCTGGCAGCAGCCTTACGCGTTCAGTGACCCCATCAGCATTCCGTGGATCGTGCCAACTGTTCTGCTGGTGCTGCTGGCCGTGCTGTTTGTGTATTTCCTGGCCCGGCGTTCCCGCAGCAGTCCGGCAGAGCATGTTGACGACGAGCGCAGCTCGCTGTGGTCCTGGCAACTCTTCCGCGACCAATTCATGACGGCATGGCGGGCACTGCTCGACCGCTTTCGCGCGCGGGGGAAAGGGGTGTTCGGCGTGGCGCCGCAATGGCATTCGACGTCCGCGAAGGTGATGGTAGCGCCAGGCACGGGCGACATCCGCGAGATCTATCGCCGCCTCCTGCGTTGGGCAGCGGCGAATGGCCATACCCGGCGCCCGGCGACCACGCCGAACGAGTTGCAACGCGAACTGCTGGGCGCGATGCCGATGGCCTCGGCGGCCGTTGAGCTCATCACGCAAAACTACGAATGTGCGCGGTATGGCGAGGTCGCAATCGAGGATGCCGCAATTGCCGCCAGCCGGGCGGCGAGCGAACACCTTGATGACTTGCAGCCAGACTGAGACGACATTCCTCAATCATCGAATCCGCACTGTTCGCCATTTTGCTGCAGCGCCGCGAGCGTCCCTGTGATGTCCTTTCCGATCGAACGGCGGTCGCCCTAGGCCGGCGGCCGATGAACCCAATCGTAGCCGTGAATTGCGCGCCGGTAGCCGTAGTCAAACAGCGCACGCATGAACTCCTGATCGAACGGCTGGGGCAGCACTTGCGTGAAGTCGGAGCCGATATAGGCCAGATTGAAGCCGATATGATCGCGCTGCGTACTCGCATACATCCTCAGCACATCGTTGTAACCACTGGCCGCGATCATGGTGGAGATGGCGCGTCCGGCGATGCTCATGGTGCGCCGCTCCACGGTCGCCCAATCGGGGTCGAGACGACCGTTGCGGATGATGTAGGCGACTGCCGGAACCACTTTCTGGCCGTTGCGCAGCCGTTGCTGGCGTTGGCGCATGACCGATGCGGGATACAAGAAGGCCTGCGCGAAGGCGCCGCCGTCCACATGCATCTCCTGGTACGGTTGGCCGTCCAGAGTCACGTCGAACATGGTGGGCGGGAAGGCACCCGGTATGGCAGCGGAAGCGAGCAGAATGCGCCGGATCGTTTCGAGCGCTTTAGGATGACCGCTCCTGGCAATGGCGCCGATATTCCAGATCACCGGTTGCTGCGCATCCAGATCGCTGGTGCCGATGAGCAGCAGGCGCCCCTCGGCATAACCCCTGGCGATAGCCGCGAGCATTGCCTCGTTCAGATAGTGGGAGATTGTATTGAATAGGGGCGAGTTGTCGGTCATCGCGTCGTTGAACAGCGCGGCGGTCATGGCGCGCTTCTCCAGAACATGGTTCGGCGAAAGCTCGGTATAGACGGCCCGTAGCTGCGGATCGTAGCTCGACCCGAGATAGGCGAAGGGTGCGGTCAGCGCGCCGGTACTGACGCCGGTGACCAGGTCGAACACCGGGCGGGTGCCTTGCGCGGACCAGCCGCACAGAAGGCCGGCGCCGAACGCCCCGTTTTCGCCACCGCCCGATACAGCGAGCAACTGAACCTGCGGCATGGGCGCCCACGGCGTCAAACCCAGCGTTTGGCGTTGACGCTTGATGGCGGCGACAAATTCCGCTTCCAGCGGCTGGACGCTCACGGCCGGGAAAACGCGCTCGTTCGGCACACCCAGTACGGTGGCCTGTGCGGCCTTGCCCGTTGGTACTGCCGGGCCGCGATTTGGCACGGCGCAGCCCGGCAGCAGAGCAGTGAAGCCACCTCCCACGGCGACACCCAACAGGCGCCGGCGCGCGAGGCTGGCAGATGGGTTTGAGGCAACTGGGACTCCATTCGACATCAAGACTTCCTCGTTTCCCTCAGTGGCTTCATGGGCTTGTCGATCGAGTCCCCGCCAGCCACAGCGACGTTTTTCATGTTCCGTGTACCGTCCAGATATCATGGCGACGGCCCGCTCAGCGCCAGTCAGGTGCGCATGATGGGCCGGCTGGTGCCATAGGCCTGATCCAGCCATACTCCCGCCAGTCAATGCCGGCGCAACCGGTCGGCGCGGGAGGCACCGATGCAACTCAGCCACGAAGCACTCATCAAGGCGTATCGCGACATGGCGACGATCCGCCGGTTCGAGGAACGGGTGCAGGAAGAGTTCTCCAAGGGCGGCATCCCCGGCTTCGTGCATCTCTATGCCGGGCAGGAGGCGTCCGCGGTCGGCGTCTGCTCGCATCTGGGGCCGCGCGACCACATCGCCAGCACGCATCGCGGCCACGGCCACAGCATCGCCAAGGGCTGCGACGTGACCGGCATGATGATGGAGCTGTTCGCCAAGCAAGACGGTTTGTGCGGCGGCAAGGGCGGCTCGATGCACATCGCCGATCTCGACCAGGGCATGCTCGGCGCGAACGGCATTGTCGGCGGCGGCCCGCCGCTGGTGGTCGGTGCCGCATTGACGGCAAAGACGCTCAACACCGGCAACGTGGCGGTGTCGTTCACCGGCGACGGCGGCTCCAATCAGGGCACCACGTTCGAAGCGATGAACATGGCGGTGGTGCTGCAACTGCCGGCGATCTTCGTGTTCGAGAACAACGGTTATGGTGAGTACACCGGCGCCTCCTATGCGGTGGGCAGCCACGATATCGCCGGCCGTGCCGCCGGATTCGGCATGCCCGCGGTGAAGGTGAACGGCGACGATTTTTTCCAAGTGAATGAGGCCGCGCGCGAGGCGGTAGAGCGGGCGCGCGGCGGCGGCGGGCCGAGCGCGATCGAGGTCAATACCTGCCGGTTCTATGGCCATCACTCCGGCGATGCGCAGCTTTACCGTGGCAAGGACGAGGTGAAGCGGCTGCGCGACGAGCGCGATTGCCTGAAGCATTTCCGCCGGCGCGTCACCGAGGCGGGGCTGCTGGAAACGCACGAACTGGATGCGGTGGATGACGAAGTCGCGGGCCTGATCGAACAGGCGGTCGCCGCGGCGCGAGCGGCAGCACCACCGGACGCATCCGCTCTGCTGACCGATGTGTATGTGTCGTACTAGGGGTCGTACCATGCCAGTGAAGACGATCCGCCAGGCACTGCAGGAAGCGCTGGTCCATGAGATGCGCCGCGATCCGCGCGTGGTGGTGATTGGCGAGGACGTATCGGGCGGCGCGGGAACCGAGGGAGGTCGCGATGCCGCCGGTGGTGTACTCGGCGTCACCAAGGGACTGATCAAGGAGTTCGGCGAGAGCCGCGTCATCGACACGCCGATCACCGAATCGGCCATCATGGGCGCGGCCGCGGGAGCGGCGGTGACCGGCTTGCGGCCGGTGGCGGAGCTGATGTTCTCCGACTTTCTCGGCGTCTGCTTCGACCAGATCTTCAACCAGGCGGCGAAGTTCCGCTACATGTTCGGCGGCAAGGCGCGTACGCCGCTGGTGATCCGCACCATGATCGGCGCCGGCCGCAGTGCCGCGGCCCAGCATTCGCAGAGCCCGTACCACATTTTCACCAGCGTGCCGGGGCTGAAGGTGGTGGTGCCATCGAACGCCTATGACGCGAAAGGCCTGCTGATCCAGGCGATCCGCGACGATGATCCGGTGGTGTTCTGTGAGCACAAGCTGATGTACGACCTGCGCACCGAGGTGCCGGACGAGGCCTATACGATTCCGTTCGGCGAGGCCAACGTGGTGCGCGACGGCGACGACGTCACGGTGGTGGCGCTGGCGCGCATGGTGCACTACACGATGGAGGCCGCTGAGAAACTCGCGAATGAAGGAATCGAGTGCGAGGTCATCGATCCACGCACCACGTCGCCGCTGGATGAGGACACCATTCTGGACAGCGTCGAGCGCACCGGGCGGCTGGTGGTCGTCGATGAGGCGACGCCGCGTTGCAGCATGGCGACCGACATCGCGGCACTGGTCGCCGACAAGGCGTTCGCCGCGCTGAAGGCACCGATCCGTCGCGTGACGGCGCCGCACACGCCGGTACCGTTCGCGCCGTCGCTGGAGAAGCTCTACATCCCTGACCCGGAACGAATTGCCGCCGCGGTGCGCGAGGTGCACGGGTACGCGCGATGACTGCGCCGATCACCGCGATCACCCTGCCCAAATGGGGTCTCACGATGACCGAGGGCAAGGTGGTGCAGTGGCTGAAGCAACCCGGCGCGTCGTTCGCGAAAGGCGAGGAACTGCTGGAGATCGAGACCAGCAAGATCACCAATGTGGTCGAAGCCGATGCGGCGGGAACGCTGACACGAATCGTGGCGCCCGAGGGCACCACGCTGCCGATCGGTGCGCTGCTGGCGGTGATCGCACCGGCGGACACGCCGGCGGCAGAGATCGATGCATTCGTCGCGCAGTTCGTCGTCGCCGAACCAGCAGATGCAGCGGGAGAGGATGCAACGCCGGTGGCGCCGCGAGAGCTGCAGGTGCTCGGCCGGACGTTGCGCTGTCTGGAGCTGGGCAGCGGCGATGCTATGCCGGTGCTGCTGCTGCACGGTTTCGGCGCCGACCTGAACAGTTGGATGTTCAACCAGCCAGCGCTGTGCGAAGGCCGCCGGACATTGGCGCTTGAGCTGCCGGGGCACGGGCTTTCCAGCAAGGACGTGGGTGGCGGCGATGCAACGTTTTTAACCGACGTCGTCGAAGCGGCACTGACGGAACTGGGCGCTGAGCAGGTGCACATCGTCGGACATTCCATGGGCGGTGCGCTCGCCGTTTCGTGGGCGTCACGGCGACCGGACCGAATTGCGAGCCTGACCCTGCTGGCGCCGGCAGGTCTCGGGCCGGAAATCAACGGCGGCTTCATCGATGCATTCGTGCGTGCATCGCGGCGCCGGGAGGCAGTGGAGGCGCTGCAGTTGCTGGTACACGATCCCACGCTGATCAGCCGCGCGATGGTGGAGGATTTCCTGCGCTATAAGCGCCTGGATGGCGTGACGCCGGCATTGGAGACGATGGCACGCGCCTGGTTCCCAGAGGGGCGGCAAGCCGTCGATCTGATCACTGCGTTGCGTGCCCTCGCGATGCCCGTGCAGGTGATCTGGGGACGCGACGACAAGATCATCCCCGTGGCTCATGCCGCCGCCGCAGCGCCTTCGGCGAGGATACATGTGCTGGAGGGTGTCGGCCATCTACCGCACATGGAGAAGGCGGGTGAGGTCAACCGGTTGATCGGTGCGATGATCGCCTAGTTCAACGCCCACTTCCCCCACGCGCGCATCGCCAGTTGCCGGCTGGCGATGACGTGGGTCAACACGGTCAGAATGTCGCGCCGGATCGAGGCAAGCGGATCCGCATCATAGACGGATCGTGCGCCGCACACCTCGACCAGCTGCTCCACGGCCCATTGCACCTGATGCTGCGCGTGAGTCATGTCACGGCGCGTTCGCAGCACATACTCTTCGGCGATCGGTTCGCCCCTCATGATCATCGCCTCGGCCGCCGCGCGGCCGCGATGCATCGTTAGCGTGGCGGCATCGATCGCCGCCGCGGCCTCGGCCACGGTGATCTGCACGAACTCGCTGTCCGCCTTGCGCGCCATGCCGCGTGACACCCGCTCACGCAGAATGGCCAGCGCGGTTGACAGCGCCCGGTTGCCGAGTGCGATCGCGACCGGTGGCAGCGAGTAGTTGACAAACAAACCGCGCGGCGCACGCACCATCGGATAGTCCGGATGCACCGCCGCGCCAGGCGGCGTTCCCGCGTGCATCTCGCTCAGCAGGGCACAGCGATGTTCTGGTACGAAAACGTCGCGCAGCAGCAGTGAGCGACTACCGGTGCCGGCCAGCCCTAGCACGTGCCAGTCGTCGATGATCTCGATGTCGGTGAATGGCACCAGCAGGTAACCGACACTGTCGGGATCGCGTTCCGGGTCCAGGAAAGCGCCGATGATCGCCCAGCGCGCGTGCGTGCTGCCGCTGGAGAATGGGTACTGCCCGTTCAACCGCCATCCGCCGGCGACACGGTTGGCAACGGTGCGCGGCGCCAGCGAGGACGATGCCAGCGCCTGCGGTTCGTCACCCCACACATCGATCTGAGACTGCAACGGAAACGACGCGAGCAGCCACTGATGTTCGCCGAGCACGGCGTAGACCCAGGCGGAAGACGCACAGCCCTCGGTGAGCAGCTCCACGATCCGGGAGAATACCGAGTAGCGAAGCTGCAGGCCGCCAAAGCGGCGCGGCTGCGTAATGCGCAGAATGCCGGCACGGTGGAAGTCGGCAATGGTCTCGCGCGGCACATCGCGGGCGGCGACGGTCGCCGCGGCGCGTTCGGCGAGGACAGGGACCATCGCGCGCGCCTGCTCCAGCAGATCGTGTTCCTCGGCGGAAGGCGCTGAGTCCATCAACGGTTCATGCCACGCACAGCTTCGCACACCGCACGGGTTACCTCCGCTGTCGTTGCCTTGCCGCCGAGATCCGGCGTCATGATGCCTGCCGCGCAAACCTGTTCCACCGCGCGCATCAGCAGATCGGCAGCGGGCTTCTCGCTCAGATGCTCCAGCATCATCGCGGCGGTCCAGAAGCTGGCGACAGGATTGGCGATGCCCTTGCCGGTGATGTCGAACGCCGAACCGTGGATCGGCTCGAACATCGACGGGCTGCGCCGTTCCGGATCGACATTGCCGGTGGGCGCAATGCCGAGTGATCCGGCCAGCGCTGCCGCTAGGTCGGACAGGATGTCGGCATGCAGGTTGGTCGCCACCACCGTGTCGATCGTCTGCGGCTTGCGCACCATGCGCATGGTCATTGCATCGACCAGCTCCTTGTCCCAGGTCACGTCGGGATAGTCGTGCGACACCAGGCCGGCGATCTCGTCCCAGAACACCATGCCGTGGCGCTGCGCGTTCGACTTGGTAACGACGGTGAGCTGCTTGCGCGGCCTGCTTCGCGCGATGTCGAAGGCGAAGCGCATGATCCGTTCGACCCCGCGTCGGGTGAAGATCGCGGTTTCGGTGGCGACTTCCTCGGGCAGGCCGCGATGCACGCGCCCGCCATGGCCGGAATACTCGCCTTCGCTGTTCTCGCGCACGATCACCCAATCGAGATCGCCTGGCCCTACGTCGCGCAACGGCGAGGTGATGCCGGGCAGTATGCGCGTCGGGCGGACGTTGGCATACTGGTCGAGGCCCTGGCAGATCGGCAGGCGCAGGCCCCACAGCGTGATGTGGTCCGGGATGTTCGGATCGCCGACCGCGCCGAAATAGATCGCATCCGCGGTGCGCAGCCATGCCAGACCGTCGGCCGGCATGAAATTGCCATGCTTGCGATACCGGTCGGAACCCCAGTCGTAGTGGTCGACGATCAGCTTGAACCCACCGTCGCGCGCGGCCACCGCGTCCAGCACCTCGAGGCCGGCGCTGATGACTTCGGGGCCGATGCCATCGGCAGGGATGGAGGCGATACGATACTGTCGCATGGTGTTCCCCCGGTCTTGCCCCGGACGTATCGCGCGCGGCGGTTGCTGGCAACACCGTCAACAAGGCGTGAGACAATCGAAGTTGCTCGCCCAGCCGATTTGCCGGGCCCGTCGTCCCCTGCATATTCGGCCGCTCGAGGTACCAGAAATGAATCGTTCAGCGCAGCCACGAAGCGAGCTGAAGGCTTGCGGCGATCCGCCGGCAGATGCCGGTTCCGCGTTTCTGACGGCCGGCGGAATAATGGCTGCGCTGATCGGCGCCAAGGACTGGTCGGCAAGCCCGCTCGGTCCTCAGGACACCTGGCCGCAAAGTCTGCGGACCGTGCTGCGCATCCTCGTCACGTCGCGTTATGCGATGTGGCTTGGGTGGGGCACGGAACTCACGTTCTTCTACAATGACGCCTATGCCACGATGACACTCGGCGCGAAGCACCCGTGGGCGCTCGGCCGCCGCGCCTCCGAGGTATGGGCCGAGATCTGGCCCGATATCGGCCCACGCGCCGAGACCGTCATGCGCACCGGCAAGGCCACCTGGGACGAGGGCCTGTTGCTGTTTCTTGAACGCAACGGATATCCCGAGGAGTCCTATCACACTTTCTCGTACAGCCCGTTACCGGACGATGCGGGTGCGGTCGGCGGCATGCTGTGCGTCGTCACCGAGGACACCGACCGCGTCATCAGCGGGCGCCGGCTGGCCACGCTGCGCGAACTCGCCGCGTTGCTTGCCGCCGTGCGTACCGAGCCTGACGTGCTGGCCGCGATCGAGCACGGGCTCGCCACCAATCAGCGTGATCTGCCGTTCGCGGTTGCCTGGTTGTTCGACGCGGAAGCGAAGCGGGCACGTCTGGCCTGCGCCACCGGAATCGCGCGCGAGCATCGGATTGCGGTGCCGGAAATCGATCTTGCGGTCGTGCCGCCAGATCATCCGGCTGCGCGGATCCTCGCCGGCGCACCGCATGTGACCATTGACGAGCTCGCACCGTTCGGGCCGCTCCCCACCGGTGCCTGGGACCGCTCACCGCATCTTGCTCTTGCGGTACCGATCGTTCAGCAGGGACAGACCGAGCCTGCCGGAATGCTGCTGGTGGGGCTCAATCCGTACCGGCCGCTGTCTGAAAGCTACGCCAGCTTCGTCGATCTGGTGGCCGCGCAGATTGCATCCGGCCTGGCCAGCGCGCGCGCCTATGAAGCGGAGCGGCAACGCGCCGAAGCGCTGGCCGAGATGGACCGCGCAAAGACCGCCTTCTTCTCCAACGTAAGTCACGAATTCCGCACACCTCTGACACTGATGCTCGGCCCGCTCGAAGAGGAGATTGCCGGGCGCGATGCGGCCGCCGGCGAGCGCCTGAACATGGTTCACCGCAACGGGCTGCGGCTGCTCCGCCTGGTCAACACGCTGTTGGATTTTTCCCGCATCGAGGCGGGACGGGTGCGTGCGACATATCGCCCAATCGACCTCGCCGCATACACGGCTGAGCTGGCCAGCAACTTCCGATCGGCCTGTGAGCACGCCGGACTTGCGCTTACCGTCGATTGCCCGGCCACGCCGCAGCCGGTGTACGTCGATGCCGACATGTGGGAACGCGTGGTGCTGAACCTGGTATCCAACGCGTTCAAGTACACGCTCGATGGCAGTGTGATCGTGACGGTGCGGTTTGCCGATGATCGGACAGCTGAGCTTCTCGTCAGCGATACCGGTGTGGGAATTCCTGAGGCAGAGCTGCCACGAATCTTCGATCGGTTTCATCGGATCGAGGGGCAGATCGCGCGCACGATGGAAGGGACCGGCATCGGCCTTGCGCTGGTGAGCGAACTTGTTCGTCTGCACGGTGGCACGATCGAGGTGCGCAGCAAGCTCGGCGCCGGCACCACTGTACGCGTCGCGTTGCCGCTCGGCTTCGCGCACCTGCCAGCCGAGCAGGTATCGCACGATCGCGGCCGTACCATGCCGGCCGGTATCGCCGCGGCATCCTTCGTTGCGGAAGCAATGCGCTGGCTGCCGCAGTCGGGTCGGGTGCCCGACCTGGACGCCGGCATTCTCGAATCGGCTACCGCGCTGGTCGGCGTGACCGATACGGCGTCGCATCGAGGGGTGCGTCCCCGTGTGCTGTTGGCGGACGACAATGCGGACATGCGCGACTACGTCATGCGCCTGCTGGGGACGCAGTACGACGTTCGCGTCGTCGCGGACGGCGAAGCCGCGTTGCAGGTTATCCGCGAACAGCGTCCAGATCTGGTGCTGAGCGACGTGATGATGCCCAGGCTGGACGGCTTCGGGCTGCTCGCGGCGATGCGGGGCGATTCGCATCTGCGCGACCTGCCGGTGATCCTGCTGTCGGCGCGCGCCGGCGAGGAAGCGCACGTGGAAGGTCTGGACGCCGGTGCGGACGACTATCTTGTGAAGCCGTTCGCCGCGCGCGAATTGCTGGCACGCGTGCGATCGAACCTGGAGCTCGCCCGGATTCGTCGCGAGGCGGCGGAGCAGATTCGCGACGAGGCACGGCGGCTGGAATTGCTCAACCGTACCGGCAATGCCATTGCGGCCCAGCTGGACCTCGAACGGCTGGTGCAGACGGTGACCGATGCCGCGGTCGAACTGACTGGTGCGCAGTTCGGCGCGTTCTTCTACAACGTGCTGAATGATGCCGGTGAGTCGTACACGCTCTACGCGCTGTCCGGCGCGCCACGCGAGGCGTTCGCCGATTTTCCGATGCCGCGCAACACGAAGGTGTTCGACCCGACCTTCCGTGGCGAAGGCATCGTTCGATCGGACGATATCACGCGCGACCCGCGCTATGGCCAGAACCCACCCCATTACGGCAAACCGAAAGGCCATCTGCCGGTGCGCAGCTATCTCGCCGCGCCGGTCGTATCGCGATCCGGCGAAGTACTAGGCGGACTGTTCTTCGGCCATTCGGACACCGGCGTGTTCGCGGAGCGCGATGAACTGATCGCCGGCGGCATCGCGGCGCAGGCGGCGATCGCCATTGACAACGCACGGCTTTACCGGGCCAGCCGGCAGGCACAGGAGAGCCTGCGTCAGCTCAACGAAAGCCTCGAACAGCGCGTGTCGCAGGAGATCGCCGAACGCATGCACGCCGAGGAGCTGCTGCGGCAGGCGCAGAAGATGGAGGCCGTGGGCCAGCTCACCGGCGGTGTGGCGCACGACTTCAATAACCTGCTCACGGCGGTCTGCGGCGGTGCCGACACATTGCGGCGCCTGTTGCCACAGGAACTCGGACAGCATGGCGACCGCATCTGGCGCGCCGTGCGCATGATCGAAACAGGCTCGCAGCGCGCCGCGACTCTGACCCAGCGCCTGCTGGCGTTCGCGCGGCGCCAGGCGCTCGATCCGCGACCGCTGGATGCGAACAAGCTTGTCGCCGGCATGTCGGAGCTGCTACGGCGCACGCTGGGCGAGGCGATCGCGATCGAGACCGTGCTGGCCGGTGGATTGTGGCGGACTATGGCCGACCCGAACCATCTGGAGAGCGCGCTGCTCAACCTTGCGGTGAATGCGCGCGACGCCATGCCGAATGGCGGCAGGCTGACGATCGAAACTGCGAACACCTACCTGGATGAGACCTATGCGCACCAACACCAGGAGGTGCTGCCGGGGCAGTATGTGATGATCGCCGTGTCGGATACCGGTATCGGCATGACGAAGGATACCATGGAACAGGTTTTCGAACCGTTTTTCACCACCAAGGAGGTCGGTCAGGGCACCGGCCTGGGGCTAAGTCAGGTCTACGGCTTCATCAAGCAGTCGGACGGCCACATCAAGCTGTACAGCGAGCCGGACCATGGGACCGTGGTAAAGCTGTATCTGCCGCGTCTGGTCGGTGAAGGCCATTTCGAGGCTGAGGCCGAAGCGACAGCAGCGGCACCGAATGGCGGCTCGGGCGAACTGGTGCTGGTGGTGGAAGATGACGAGGCGGTGCGCGCCTACAGCACGGAGGCACTGCGTGAGCTGGGTTACCGCGTGCTTGCGGCTGCCAATGGCCTGGCGGGCCTGGAGGTGTTGGCGCGCTATCCCGCCATCCGCCTGCTGTTCACCGATGTCGGGCTGCCTGGCGGCATGACTGGGCGACAGCTTGCCGATCGGGCACGGCAGCAGCGTCCCGACCTGTTGGTGCTGTTCACCACGGGCTACGCGCGCAACGCCATCGTGCATGGCGGTATTCTGGATCCCGGCACCCATCTGCTGCCGAAGCCGTTCACCTACGCGGCGTTGGCGGCGAAGATCCGGGCATTGCTGGACGAGTGAGATGCGTCGGCTCCGGCAGGAAGCCGGTTCGTCAACGCCAGTCCGGTTGCAGGACGATCAAGGCCAGGAAGAACAGCCCGATCATGGTGGCAGGAAACGCCAGGATCAGCAGCACGCCGATGGCAGGGCCCAGAAGCCCACGCGACCTCAGCCACAGGCCACCGCCGAGGATCGCCGCCACAAAGCCCAGCATCGCCAGCCACAGCAGGATGTTGAAGTCGGACACAGTTCCGTCGCTCAGACCCCAGATGAAAAAGAACGCCACGACCGCGGCCGTCAGGGCGTCGATGCCGAGCAGGATGCGGAATGCGATCATGACTCCATCCGCAATGCGGTATCCCCTCGTTCCACCACGCCGACAATCGTTGCCGCAACGCCGTGGCTGCGCAATGCCGTTACACAGTTCTCGGCTCGTCCCCACGTTATTCCGGCGAGCAGACCGCCCGATGTCTGCGGATCGAACACCAATGCCGCTCGGGCATCCGTTCCGGCCGTCGGCAGCGATCTGCGGTTCTCGGGCGCGAGTGTGCTCTGCACGCCGTGCGTGGCGAGTTCCAGTGCACCGGGCAACGCGGGAATCTGATCGGACCAAAGTACGGCCGAGACACCTGACGCGCGCAGCATCTCCAGCAGATGACCCGCCAGGCCAAACCCGGTGACATCGGTGCACGCCGTTGCATCGAAATCGCGCAGGATGCGCGACGCTGTCGCATTGCTCATCCGCATGGATGCGATTGTGGCCGTCAGCCACGCCGACCGCGCCAGCCCTTGCATGTTCCCGGCCAGCACGATGCCGGTGCCAAGCGGCTTGGTCAGCACCAGCGCGTCGCCCTCGCGTAGTCCCGTCTTGCGCAGCAGCTTCGTCGGATCGGCCAGCCCGGTGACTGCGAAGCCAAGCGCCGATTCGGCAGCCTCGGCGCTGTGGCCGCCCACCAGCGTGCAGCCATCCGCCGTCAGCACGCGGCTGGCGCCTTGCAGCATGTCGGCCAGCTCGGTCCGCATCCTGGCGCCCGACGAATACGGCACCGCAGCCACCGCCAGCGCGGTCCACGGCCGCGCGCCCATTGCGTGCAGGTCGGACAGCGCATGCGCCGCGGCGATCTCGCCGAACACGAACGGGTCGTCGATGAAGGCGCGGAAGTGATCGACGCTCTGCACCACCGCCATCCCGCGCGGCGGCAGCATCACCGCCGCGTCGTCCGGCGCATCGAGTCCGATCAGCACATCGGGACCTTGGAGCCGAGGCAGGCCCGCCAGCGCGCCGGCCAGCACTTCGGCGCCGACCTTGGCGCCACAGCCGCCGCAGCGCATCGGGTCATCGGCCTGCATCGGCGCCATCGGTTCCTGGTACATCCGCATCCACCGCCGATCGATCCAATCCTTCCAGCGCCATACCGCGCGTCCCGAGACCGCAATGCCGTTGCGCCATGCCAGCGCGCGTCCGTCGCCGAGGCCAAGGATCGCCAGCGCGTCCGACTGTGGCCGCCAGCGGCGCAGTGCCTGACCGCGCGCCGCGCGTCGCAGATTGGCGGCCAACGGCGCGCCGGCGCGCACCGCCCAGACGCCGGCCTTGGGGCGCGGATTGCCCTCGATCGCCGCGCAGTCGCCGGCGGCGAAGACGAAGTCGTGGCTGGCGCTGCGCAGCGTCGCATTCACCCGCACGCAGCCAACCGCGTCGCAGGCGAGGCCCGAGGTGGCGAGGAACGCCGGACCCACGACACCCGTCGCCCAGAACGCGGTTGCAACCTCCAGGAAGCTGCCGTCGGACAGTGCCAGCCGGCCGTCGGCCCAGCCTCCGGCCCGCACGCCGCAGACCAGTTCCACGCCGGCATCGACCAGCGCGGTGCGAGCGACGGAGCGCGCGTAGGACGGGGCGGTCGCCAGTGGCTCGGGCGTATCGCACACCAGCACGATCCGTGCCTGCTCCCGATAACGTCGAGCCAGGGCCAGCGCCAGTTCCGTCCCGCCGGCGCCGCCACCGACGACGGCGATGCGTGCGTTTGGCTGCAACGTCGCCTCCAACGCCGACAGACGCACCAGGAACTGGCCGATCGGCTTGACCGGTTGACCGCCGCCGGAAGGCATCGCCGGCTCGCCGCCGATGTCGATCGACAGCAGGTCGAACGGCACGTCGGGGCGGCCATTCACCTCGACGTGGCGACCTGCGAGATCGATCGCGCTCGCCTCCGCCAGTATTAGCCGTGCTCCGGCGCTTACGGCGAGCGGTGCCAGGTCGATATGCGCTTGGTCAAATGTGTAGTCACCGCGGATCAACCCGGGCAGCATGCCGGTGTAGGGCGTCTCCGGCTCCCGGCCGATCAAGGTCAGCCGCACGCCTGGCTCCGGACGCTTGGCGAACCGGCGCAGTACCTCGACGTGCGCGTGGCCGGCGCCCAGTAGGACGATGTCGGTCGTGATCGACGCACGGGGCTGCATTCCGTCCAGCTTAGCCGGCTTGCGGCGAGTCGGCTGAGCGGCGACGATACGCCGCATGACTTGGTCCATCCTGGTGCGCGATCCCGCGACCGGCGCGTTGGGCGCCGCGGTGGCGACGCGGTTCTTCGCGGTCGGCGCGCTGGCGATCCATGTCGAGGGCGGCGTCGCAGCCCTTGCCACCCAGGCGCTGATCAACCCGATGTATGCGGCGGCCGGCATGGCGCGGCTGCGCGCTGGCGAGGCGCCCGATGATGTGGCGTCCGCGCTGCTGGCCGAGGACGCGGGTCGCGATCATCGTCAACTGCACATGATCGACTCGCAGGGTCACATCGCGCAGCATACCGGCAAGGACTGTGTGTCCTGGTGTGGCGCGGTGCGGGGAACGGATGTCTCCGTCGCCGGCAACATGCTGGCCGGCGCTGCGGTGATAGAACGGACGCTGGACGCATTCCAGCACGCCACAGGCACGCTGGCCGAGCGCCTGATCACCGCACTGGAAGCGGGCGAGGCGGCGGGTGGCGACAAGCGCGGCAAGCAGTCGGCGGCGCTGAAGATCTGCACGCGCGATCCCTATCCCGACCTCGACATCCGCACCGACGATCATCCCGATCCGCTCGGAGAACTGCGCCGGCTCTATGCGGTCAGCCAGGAGCGGTTCGCGGTGTTCCGGCGGTTCCTTGCCGGCACTGACAGCCCCTGCGGTGTGTTCGATCGTGTGGTGATCGATGCCGTCATTGCGCGCGAGGGAAAACCGCCTGCCTGACCGCCATAACAGCAAGTCTGGGAAGCTGCATCATGCGCCGTCTCCTGCTCGCCGCTGCCTGCGTGCTGATCACCGCCGTTCCCGCCTTCGCGCAGACGCTGCGGATCGCGCTGCGGCAGGACCTCGACGTACTCGATACCACGCTGGCCACCACCTATGTCGGCCGCATCGTATTTGCCGGTCTGTGCGACAAGCTGTTCGACATTGATGAGAAGCTGAACATCGTGCCGCAGCTCGCCACCGGCTACGAGTGGGCCGACGACCGGACGCTGGTGCTGCATCTGCGTTCCGGCGTGACGTTCCAGAATGGCGAGGCGCTGGACGCGACGGCAGTGAAATACTCGCTGGAGCGTCACCTGACGCTGCAGGGTAGCTTCCGCAAGAGCGAGATCAGCTCGATCGATCATGTCGAGGTGGTCGATCCGGCCACGGTGCGCGTGGTGTTGAAGAGTCCGTCGGGCGCGTTCCTGGCGCAGTTGACCGATCGCTCCGGCATGATCCTGCCGCCCAAGGCCACCGAGGCCGCCGGCAAGGATTTTGCCGCGCATCCGGTGTGCAGCGGTCCGTTCAGGTTCGTCGAGCGCGTGCCACAGGATCACGTAACGTTGGAACGCTTTCCCGGCTACTGGGATGCCAAGGACGTCCACTTCGACAAACTGGTCTATCAGGTCCTGGTCGATCCGTCGGTGCGGCTGGCCAACCTGAAGGTCGGTACGGTGGACATCACCACCGACGTCGTACCGACCGATGCCGCCGCGGTGAAGGCGGACCCCAAACTGCACCTCGTGGTCTACGACGCACTCGGCTATTTCGGTATCACCAACAACATTGCCAACGGGCCGCAGGCGAACAATCCGTATGGCCGGAGCGCACTGGTGCGGCAAGCACTGGATCTCGCGATCGACCGCGCCGCACTGGTGAAGGTCGTGTTCAACGACATGTTCACGCCGACGGTGCAGGCGGTGCCGCCGAGTTCGCCGTTCTACGATGCGGCAGCGCAGGTTCCCGAACGCGATGTGACGAAGGCGAAGGCGCTGCTGAAACAAGCGGGCGTGGCGCTGCCGGTGAAGCTCGATCTTCTGACGTTCAATGACTCGGACATCCTGCAGGCCTCCGAGGTGATCCAGTCGATGGCAGCCGAGGCCGGCTTCGACGTGCATATCCAGGCAATGGAATTCGCCTCCTCGATTCAGGCTTCCGTGCGCGGCGAGTACCAAGCCTACATGATCGGCTGGTCCGGCCGTGTCGACATCGACGGAAACACCTACGCCTTCCTGCACAGCGGGCAGGGCAACAACGCCAGCCACTATAGCGATGCGACCGTGGACAAGCTGCTCGATGAAGCGCGTGGAACGGTGGACGTGGCGAAGCGACGCACGCTGTATGCACAGATGTGGCCGATATTGCGGCAGGACCTGCCGATCACCTATCTGTGGAACGGGCGCAACATCGTCGGGATGTCGGCGAAGCTGAACGGCTTCCGCCCGGTGCCCGACGGCATGATCCGCGTGCAGGGCCTGGAGATGGCGAAGTAGTGCGCGGGCATCTCGGCACGCGCATCGCGCAGATCATCCCGACGCTGCTGCTGGTGAGCGTCCTGGTGTTCTGCCTGCAACAGCTCATGCCTGGCGATCCGGCGCTGGTGATGGCGGGCGAGGAGCGCGGCGATCCGCAGGTGCTGGCGCAGATCCGCGCCGAACTGTGGCTCGATCGCTCGCTGCCGGTGCAGTACCTGCATTGGATGGGCAACGTGCTGCAGGGCAATCTCGGCTTCTCCTGGCGCATCCGCCAGCCGGTGGCGCAGCTTGTGTTCCAGAAGCTGCCGGTGACGCTGCAGTTGGGCGCGATGGCGTTCGCCATCGCTGTGCTGATCGGCGTGCCCACGGGGATCATTGCCGCGGTGTATCGCAATGGGTTCTGGGACTACGTCGCCAACGCCGTGGGGCTGGCGGGTCTGTCAACGCCGAACTTCTGGCTCGGCATCATGATGATCCTGCTGATCTCGGTGCAGTTGGGCTGGCTGCCGCCGTCGGGCTACGTGCCGCTGACCGAGGACTGGCGGCAGTCGCTCGCCACCACGATCATGCCGGCGTTCGTGCTGGGCAACGCGATCGCGGCGATCCTGATGCGGCATACGCGGAGCGCGATGCTGACCTCGCTCGACCAGGATTATGTTCGGACGGCGCGCGCCAAGGGGCTGCGCGAGTTCGTGGTGGTGATCCGCCATGCGCTGCGCAACGCGCTGATCCCTGTGGTGACGCTGGGTGCGCTGGAGCTGGGCACACTGTTCTCGGGTGCGGTGTTGACCGAGCAGGTGTTCAGCATCCCGGGGTTCGGCAAGATGGTCGTCGATGCGGTGTTCAATCGCGACTATCCGGTGGTGCAGGGGGTCGTGCTGGTGACGGCGTTTCTCTACGTGATGCTGAACCTGCTGGCGGATGTGCTGTACGTGGTGATCAATCCGCGGCTGCGGGGGCTTGAGGGATGATTGGTTGTCAGCGGCACCCCCTCCCCAACCCTCCCCCGCCTCGCGGGACAGGGAGTTCAACGCCTCTACCCCCTCTCCCGCGAAGCGGGGGAGGGTTGGGGAGGGGGTGCCGCTGACATGAGCACGACCATTGCCGCCCCTGCCATCGCCCGCACGGTCGCCATGCCGCGCAGCCCGATGCAGCTTACGGTGCAGCGCTTCCTCCACCGTCCGGTCGCCGTCGCCGGCCTCGCGGTGATCGTGCTGTTCGTATCCGTGGCGGTCTTCGCCCCGCTGATCGCGCCGTACGATCCCGTCGCCACATCCTGGTCCGCGATCCGCAAGGCGCCGTCGCTGGCACACTGGATGGGCACCGACGAGAACGGCCGCGACGTGCTCTCGCGCGTGGTGTTCGGCGCCCGCGCCAGCCTGCTGGCCGGCGTGGTGGCAGTACTGATCGCCGCGGGCATCGGCGTTCCGGCTGGCCTGCTCGCCGGCTTCGCGGAGGGCTGGATCGACATTGTCCTCAGCCGCATCGTCGATGCCATGCTGGCGTGCCCGTTCCTGATCCTGGCGATCGCGCTTGCCGCGTTCCTCGGCCCCGACCTGACCAACGCGATGATCGCGATCGGCGTCTCGACCGCGCCGCGCTTCATGCGCGTGGCGCGTGCGGCGACCCTGGATGCCAGCAGCAACGAATACGTCGAGGCGGCGCGCGCGATCGGCAATCCGGGTTGGCGCGTCGCGGTCCGCCACGTGCTGCCGAACATCGTGCCGCCGCTCATGGTGCAGGGCACACTCGCCATCGCCGCCGCGATCATCGCCGAGGCGAGCCTGTCGTTCCTGGGCCTGGGCCAGCAGCCGCCGGCGCCGTCCTGGGGCTCGATGCTGAATTCGGCGCAGCGCTTCCTGACGCAGGCACCGTGGCTCGCGGTGTTTCCGGGGTTGGCGATCTTTCTTGTCGTGCTGTCGTTCAACCTGGTCGGCGATGGCTTGCGCGACGCGCTCGATCCGCGGGGGCGGTAACGCTCATTCGGCGTGGTGTTCGACGCTGTCCAGGTACTGCACCCATGCCGCCGGCAGGCCATGCGCGCGGGCACCTTCCCGCAGCAGCGAGATGTAGCGGAACGACGGTGCCCTGTCGGCGTCCAGGCCACGCGCCATGTAGGTCACGGCGCTGACGATGTTGCCGTCCGGGTCCTCCGCCGGCACCAGGACATGGCGATAGTGCCGCCCGGGCACGCCTTCGGTGGCATCCAGACGCAGCAGTTCCCGCCGCGTGATCCGGTACAGCACGCCCCACATTTCGCCATCGGGATCGGCACAGATATTCGCCGGTGCCGCTTTTCCTTTGGGACGGCCCTCCAGATTGAAGCGCAGCCGATAGCCTCTGACCCGGGCGATCCGCCATTCGGTCGGCCGCATGCCGCGCCGTTCGCGGAATGCACTGTGGTGCATGTTGGAGCCGTAGGCGAAATACCACACCGGGTCGGACGGATGTCCGGCGAGAACATGACCGTGCCAGCGGTAGTGCCACCGCGACAGAGCCCACGACTTCACCAGCAACCTTCGCCAGCGAAGTCTGAAGGTTCTGCGCGGCGCGGTGAGGGGGTTGGCGAGTGTCCGCAGCATGGTCGGCTCGATCGGGTCCGGCTTAGATCAACCAGCGAAATCGTATTCGGCCGTGCGGGTTTTCGCAACGCCGGGCAGCGGATTTCGCTCAATCCGGCTGTGTCGCTTTGTGTGCAAGTAGCGCCATCAACCGCCGGTCGCGCCATTCCTGCCGCACGCCCTGCATGTTCGCCGGCAGCTCTGACCGCCGCGCGGAATGCAGCTTGTCGATCAGCGTCGCATCCCATTCGCGCGGCGTCATCTGCCGCTGCAATTCGGCATACAGCGGACCGTAGCGCTCACAATAGTCCTTCAGTCCACCGGGAGCGTTGAGATCGATCGTCTCCAATGGCCCCATAAAGCTCCAGCGCAGTCCAAGTCCGTGCTTCACCAGTGCATCGAGGTCCGCCGGCGAGACCACGCCATCCGCCACCAGCCGGAACGCTTCCGCGAGCAACGCGCCTTGCAGGCGGTTCAGCGCGAAGCCATCCATCTCCTTGTTGACCGTCGCCGGCACTTGGCCCGCAGCCGCCATCAGAGCGCGCGTCCGCGACACCACTGCCGGATCGGTCCATGGCGCCGGACACAATTCGACCAGCGGGATCAGATAGGGCGGGTTCACTGGGTGGGCGACCAGACAACGCTCCCGGCCGGTCAGGTCCCCGGTGTAGGCGCTGGCGGGAATCCCGCTGCTCGAGCTTGCCAGCACCGCATCGGGCCGCGCGGCGCGGTCCAGCTCGGCGAACAGCGCCTGCTTCGCCGCCACCTGTTCCGGTCCGTTCTCCTGCACATGCTCCGCGTCGCGCACTGCTTCGGGCAGCGTCGTCGCGGGACGCACCCGGGCCGCCACTGTTGCCGGCGCCTCCTTGAGCAAGCCGGCTTCCCTCAGTTCGGGCAACCGCTCGCTGATGAAGGCGAGCGCCGCCTCGACCTGTTGCGGATACGGATCCCACAACACCACATCGAACCCGGCACGCGCGAACACGATCGACCAGGCGCGGCCGATCAGCCCCGCGCCAACCACTGCGACCTGGGTCATGCCAATCTCCTTCCAGGCCCTTGAGGTCAGCCCTGCGGCCACGCAGAGTCAACGCGTGGCATTCGATCCCGATTGGTTGCGCTCGCTCGCCGGCCGGCCCGAGCTGCTGACGCCGGCAGAGATGGCGCGCGCCGACGCGGCGTCGCCAGCGCTTGGCGTGTCAGGTCCGACGCTGATGGCAAACGCCGGCCGCGCGGTGGCGCGCGCCATCCTGCGACGGTTCCGACCGTGTCGGACACTGGTGCTCGCCGGGCCCGGCAACAATGGCGGCGACGGCTATGTCGCGGCGCGTCTGTTGCAGCAGTCGGGTTGGCCGGTTGCGGTGGCGGCGTTTGCCCCGCCGCGCTCTGGCTGCGACGCCGCCGATGCCGCTTTCCATTGGCGTGGCTTGGCCGCGCCTTTCACGGCTGCGGAAGCGGCACGGGCCGAATTGGTAATCGACGCCATGTTCGGCGCCGGCTTGGCGCGGGACGTGGATGGCATCGTTGCCGATACGCTGCGCGCGGCGCGACGTGTGGTCGCCGTGGATGTGCCGAGCGGTCTCGATGGCGCCACTGGCGCGGTGCGCGGCTTTGCGCCGCAGGCAGCGCTGACGGTGACATTCTTCCGGCTCAAGCCAGGGCATCTTCTGCTGCCAGGCCGCGAACTGTGCGGCGAGACAGTGCTCGCCGATATCGCCCTGCCGAGCGGAGTGTTGCGTCAGGTGCAGCCGACCTGCTTCGCCAATCTGCCGGAGCTGTGGCGTCTACCGATTCCCGACGCGCGGTCGCATAAGTACTCCCGGGGCCACGTCACCGTTGTTGGTGGCGCGACCATGATCGGGGCGGCGCGGCTGGCTGCCGATGCCGCTCGTCGTGGTGGCGCAGGCCTGGTGACTATTGCGGCGACCGGAAACGCCGGGGTTTATCGTTCCGGGTCGCCGGGGGTGCTAGTGAGCGAGGCGCCAGTCACCGAACTGCTGGAGGACAGGCGTCGCAATGTCTGGGTGTGCGGCCCCGGCCTCGGGCCGGATGCTGCACGTGCCACGCTGCCCCCGCTGTTGTCGGCCGGTCGCTGCGTCGTAGCGGATGCCGATGTCTTTTCCGCGTTCGCCGGCGAGCCGGATGCACTGCGCGGAGCGGCGGTCCTCACACCGCACGCTGGCGAGTTCTCCCGCGCGTTCGGTAGCGCAGGGCAGGATCGTATCGCCGCGGTGCGCGGCGCCGCCGCGCACACCGGTGCGACAGTACTATTGAAGGGCGCCGACACGATCATTGCGGCGCCCGACGGCAAGGTTGCCATCAACGCCTCCGCGCCGCCTTGGCTGGCAACCGCGGGGTCGGGTGATGTGCTGTCCGGCCTGATCGCGGGACTGCTCGCGCAGGGGATGCTGCCGTGGGATGCCGCCGCCGCCGGTGCCTACCTGCACGGGCGTGCCGGCGCGCTCGCTGGAATGGGGTTGGTTGCGGAGGATTTGCTTGGTTCGATCGCCGCGGCCCTGGTCGAAGCAACATGTCAGCCACATCTGCCGCGCAGGCGCCTATGATCGGCGCCCGCCGCGAGGAATGCCTGCATGAGTGACATCGCCGCCCCTGGTCTGCTCGACCGTGCGATTCGCCGGATCACCACGGTCTGGCGCGACATGGCCGCAGGCGTGGAGGATGAGTCGATCGCCGCACAAATGCGCGCCTGTCTGGCGGGCCGCGGCGGCGAGGTCAGCGGGCGCAATCGTGCGGCCAAGCTGGCGGAAACCTACCAGCGATTGGACGAAGCCGGTCGCACGGACTTCCTGCGTACGCTCGCCGGTTTCGATTCCGACGCCGATGCCGTGACAGGCGCCTACGCGGAGGTGCAGGCGGCGGCTGACCCTGCCGAACTCGCGACCGCCAAGGCCGCACTGCGCCGCGCGCTGGAGCCGCCGCGGCTGCGACTGCTGACCCAGTTCACCACCATTCCGGACGGCCGGAAGTTCCTGGTCGACCTGCGCGGCTTCCTGTTGAAGGTTCGACGCGACGACAAGCTGCTGGCCGCGCTCGAGGCCGATCTGCGCGGGCTGCTTGCCGCCTGGTTCGACATCGGTTTCCTCGAACTGCATCGCATCGACTGGAACAGCCCGGCGGCGCTGCTGGAGAAGCTGGTGGGCTACGAGGCGGTGCACGAGATCCGCTCCTGGCGCGACATGAAGAACCGGCTGGACTCCGACCGCCGCTGCTATGCGTTCTTCCATCCGCGCATGCCGGGTGAACCACTGATCTTCGTCGAGGTGGCGCTGGTGAAGGGGCTGGCCGGCAGCGTGCAGAGGTTGCTGGACGAGAAGGCGCCGCTGCTGGATCCGCGCGAGGCGGATACCGCGATCTTCTATTCGATCAGCAACTGTCAGCAGGGCCTGGCGGGCATCAGCTTCGGCAATTTCCTGATCAAGCGCGTGGTGGAGGTGCTGTCGGGCGAGTTCCGCAACCTGAAGACATACGCCACGCTCTCGCCGATCCCTGGCTTCCGTGCCTGGTTGGACGAGAAGATCGCCGCAGACCAACCGGGGCTGCTGTCGGACGAGGAGTCTGCCAGCCTCAGTTCGGCGATGCCGGCGCCGTCGGGCGGGCGGGCGCTGGCGGGGATCGTGGCGAAGCGCGGCTGGTGGCGTGAGGTGGGGTTGCACAAGACCGCAGAACCCGTGCTGCTGCGGCTGTGCGCGCGCTACCTGCTGCTGGAGCCGAACGGCGGTAAACGGGCGCGCGATCCGGTGGCGCATTTCCACCTGTCCAACGGCGCGCGGGTGGAGCGGCTCAACATGCTGGGCGACACATCGGAGAAGGGCGCCAAGGAGAGTGCCACTGTGATGGTCAATTATCTGTATGATCCGGCGAAGATCGAGGATTGGCACGAGGACTACGCCGGCGAGGGTAAGCGCAACGCCTCGACCACGGTGCGGCGGCTGGCGCGGGGGTGGAGCTGACGGAGGGAACGATGTCCGAGGCAATCCAGACCGAAGCGGCGGTGACGGTCGCCGGGTTCGACGCGTTCCTCGCTTCACAGGCGGACGATTCGCTGTGGGAGCTCGTTGCGGGCCGCATCGTCGCGATGACGAACCCGACCGAAGTCCACGAGAAGATCGCAACCAATATTGGTGCGCCCTTGGCAATGGCGGTCGATCCGAGGCGCTGCCATGTTTACCAGGGCGGCATCGGCGTGCAGCGGTCCGACCTTCCAAGCGATACCCACCGGACGTGGCCCGATGTGGTGGTCCGATGCGGGCGCCTCGGCACGCGCAATTTCATCACCGACCCTCTTGTCGTGGTCGAGGTCCTGTCACCGTCGACCATCGATGTGGACCGAGGCGAAAAACTTCGCTTCTACAAGTCACTGCCGACGTTGCGGCACATCGCTCTGGTCTATCAGGATCAGATGCGCGTCGAGCACTATCGGAAGACCGACATCGGGTGGGAGTTCGAAACGCTCACGCATGCCGATGACAACCTGCTGTTCGACGCGCTGGCGTTCACGATCGCCCTGGAGAGGATCTATTCCGGCGTCGAGCCGACAAATGTGCATCGTTTGGCCGGTTGATGGACACGACCGCAACCATAGCCGGCGTCGCGACGACCGACCGCCTGCACCTTTTGCAGCAGCTCGAACGCAAGCTGCTGTGGCTGTCGTCGTGGATGATCCATAACGCCAACCACATCCGCCCCAACCGCGACGGGCTGAAGGTGGGTGGGCATCAGGCGTCGTGCGCCTCGGTGATCTCCATCATGACGGCGCTGTATTTCGAGATCGCCCGGCCGCAGGACCGCATCGCGGTGAAGCCGCATGCCGGCCCGGTGTTCCACGCGATCAACTATCTGTTCGGCCGGCAGACATTGGAAAAGATGCAGGGGCTGCGTCAGTTGGGCGGCGTGCAGTCCTATCCGTCACGCGTCAAGGACGGACCGGAGGTGGATTTCTCCACCGGCTCGGTCGGTCTCGGCGTGGCGATGACGACATTCTCGGCGCTGATGGCCGATTATGTGCGGCTGCATGGCCTGGGCCGCACCGACCTGCCGCCTGGCCGCCATATCGCCATTGCCGGCGACGCCGAACTCGATGAAGGCAACATCTATGAAGCATTGATGGAAGGCTGGAAGCACGACGTCCGCAATCTGTGGTGGATCGTCGATTACAACCGCCAGAGCCTGGATTCCGTCGTGCCCGACCGGCTGTTCGGTCGCATCGAGGGCCTGTTCCGGGACATGGGCTGGAACGTCGTCACCATCAAATACGGCCGCCGGCTGGAGGCCGCGTTCGCGCAGGAAGGCGGCGAGGCGTTGCGTGCCTGGATCGACGACTGCCCGAACTCGCTGTATTCGGCGCTGACCTTCCAGGGTGGCGCGTCGTGGCGCCAGGCGCTGCTCGCCGATCTCGGACGCTCCAAGGCGCGCGCGATCGTCGACCCGCTGTCGGACGACGAGCTCGGAGCGCTGATGACCAATCTCGGCGGCCACGACATCGAAACGGTGATCGACACGCTGCGTGCCGAGTCCGATGGCGATCAGCCGACCTGCTTCATCGCCTACACGATCAAGGGCATGGGCCTGCCGTTCGCCGGCCATAAGGACAACCACGCCGGGCTGATGACCAAGGAGCAGATGGAAGGGTTCCGCGCCTCGATGGGCATTCGTCCTGGCCATGAGTGGGATCCGGCCGAGGGCCTTGACGTGTCGGAGGAAGAACTCCGTGCCTTCCTTGCGACCTGCCCCTTCGCTAGGCCGCTCACGCCGGAAGGTCGAGCGCTCAGCGCGCCCATGGTGCCGGTGCCGGCGTCGCTGCCGGTGGGAAAACTCGCCGGCCGACGGATGTCGACGCAGGGGGGCTTCGGCGACATCCTCGCCGAGATCGGCCGCGGCCAGGGCGAGCTGAAGCCGCTCGCCGCGCACATCGTGACGACGTCACCGGACGTGACGGTATCGACGAATCTCGGGCCGTGGGTGAACCGCCGCGGCATCTTCGACCGCCACACCCGCAATGACGTGTTCCGCGACGCCAAGCTGGCAAGCGCGCAGCGTTGGGGGATGTCGCCGAATGGCCAGCACGTCGAGCTTGGCATTGCCGAGCAGAACCTGTTCCTGCTGCTGGGCGCGGCGGGGCTGACGCCGGCGATGACCGGCGCGCGCGTGCTGCCGATCGGCACGGTGTACGATCCGTTCGTCAATCGCGGCCTCGATGCGCTGATCTATGCCTGTTACCAGGATGCGCGTTTCCTGCTGGTCTCTACGCCGTCGGGGCTGACGCTGGCACCGGAGGGTGGGCAGCATCAGTCGATCAACACGCCGCTGATCGGCATGGCGGCCGATCGGCTGGCCAGTTTCGAGCCGGCGCATGTCGATGAGCTGGCGATCCTGCTGCGGCACGCATTCGACCACATGCAGCGTCCCGACGGCTCGGCGGTGTGGCTACGTCTGTCCACACGCCAGCTCGAGCAGCCCGCGCGGATACTGGATGAGCGCGCGGTGATCGATGGCGCGTACTGGGTGGTGCCGCCGGCGGACGGCGCGCAGATCGCGATCGGCTATCAGGGTCCGGTAGCGCCTGAGGCGGCTGCGGCGTTCGCCGAGCTGGTTGCTGAGGAGTCCGGCGCGGGACTCTTGGCGATCACCAGTCCGGACCGGCTGCACGCCGGCTGGCTCGCCGCTTTGCGCACGCGACGCAACGGCAACGCAACCGCGGTCGCGCATGTCGAGCACGTGCTGGCTCCGCTGGCTCCGCATGCCGCTCTGGTGACGGTGCTGGACGGTCATCCGGCGACGCATTCCTGGCTTGGCGCGGTGCGTGGCCAGCATGTGGTGCCGCTTGGGCCGGATCACTTCGGCCAGAGCGGCGACATTCCGGATCTGTACCATGAATACGACATCGATCAGGATGCCATTCTCGATGCCTGCGCGCAGGCTTTGTTGGCATAGGAGAGGACGGTGCGGCTGTGCTGCCGGATCGCGGTCCTGCTGTTCGGCATCGTCACGGTGTCCGGTGCGCGTGCGGATGACGTGACGGACCAGATCAACGAAGCGCTGAAGGCATACCAGAATCACGACACGCAGACCGCCATCGCGGCGCTCGATGCAGCATCCAATCTGATGCGCCAGTCGCGAGCCGATGGCCTAAAGAAGCTGCTGCCGCCTCCACCGCCGGGCTGGACCGCCGATGCCGCCGAATCCACTGCGGTGAGCGTGGCGATGCTCGGCGGCGGCGTCACCGCGAGCCGGGTTTATCACAACAGCGTCCAGCGCGTCGAAGTGCAGCTCGTGGCGGATTCGCCGATGCTGCAGACAGTGGCGGCGCTGATCGCCAGTCCACTCGGCGCGATTGGCGGCATGAAGACAGTCGTGATCGGCGGGCGACGGATGTCTTACACCGAGAATGACCACAGCTACATGACGCTGGTGGCCGACAAGGTGATCGTGAGGGTCGAGGGCAATGCGGACACGCCGGATGTGACGCTGAAGAGCTTCATCGGCGTGATCGATTTCGGCGCGATCGAAAAGCAGGCTCACTAAGTTCACGTTGTCATCGTTTCTTCATACATTGCGTGATTGACGCAGCTCCGGTCGAACATATGGTGCGGGCGGTAACACGGACACATGCGGAGATAGCAGATGCGGTTTGGCATTGGCGCGGCGATCGGTCTGCTGACGGCGACATCGGCACTGGCACAGCCGGCAGGCAACGATCCGTTGTCGAAGATCGGCCACATCGTGGTGATCTTCGAAGAGAACCGTAGCTTCGACAATTTCTTCGGCAGGTTCCCGGGCGCCAACGGCTTCGCCAGTGTCGGTGGAACGGCGCCGCAGATCGGCCCCGACGGCAAACCCTACAAGTTCCTGCCGGCTGCGATCGACAGCAACCTCAAGCCAGCCGCCGAAGACACGCGCTTCCCCGCGCAATTGCCCAACCAGCCCTTTGAGATCAATCCGTATGTGTCGCTGGAGGAGGATACCGGCGATCTGATTCATGCGTTCTACCAGGAGCAGATGCAGATCAATGGCGGGGCAATGAATCGCTTCGCCCAAGTGTCGAATGCCAAAGGGCTGGCGATGGGCTACTTCGATATCTCCGCGACCTATCTGTGGAAGCTCGCGCGCGACTTCACGCTTGGCGATGCGATGTTCCATTCGGCGTTCGGTGGTTCATTTCTGAACCACGCGTTCCTGGCCTGCTCCTGTGCCTTCAAGTTCCCCAACGCACCGGAAGCGATGGTTGCCAAGTTGGATGCCCAGGGCAACATGGTGAAGGACGGTCAGGTGACGCCCGACGGTTACGCCGTCAATACGACACGCTCGGTCTATCTGCACGCACCGTCCGACACCGACGAGGCGAAACTGGTGCCGCCACAGACTATGCCGCACATCGGCGATAAGATGGATGCGAAGGGAATTTCCTGGAAGTGGTATTCCGGCGGCTATGACGATGCGATGGCGGGTCACCCGGATGCTCGCTTCCAGTTCCATCATCAGCCGCTGCAATATTTCGAGGACCTCGCACCAGGCACGCCGGCGCAGAGGGCCCATCTGCAGGACTACAAGGACTTCGTCCGCGACATTCAGCAGAATTCGCTGCCGCAGGTCGTGTTCTACAAGCCGATCGGCCAGTTCAATCAGCATCCCGGCTATACCAATGTCGCCGATGGCGACGGCCATCTGGCCGAGCTGATGGGAATGCTGCAGCAGAGTCCCGCCTATCAGAACATGCTGATCATCATCACCTATGATGAGAATGGCGGGCAGTGGGATCACGTCGCCCCGCCGCGGCGCGACAAGTGGGGACCGGGCACGCGGATTCCGCTGATCGTCGTCGGCCCGACGGTGAAGCGCGGTCATGTCGATCATACGCCGTATGATTTCGGCTCGATCCAGCGGACGATCGAGGTGCGCTTCGGCCTCGAGCCGCTGAATGATGCCGATGCCAATGCCTATCCGTTGCGCAACCCATTGCAATAGGCGTTCGCGCGATGCTCGCTGCTGGAACTGGCCTACCGGTCGTAGATCAACTATGAGCTGCCCTCGACTGCATCACCACGTCCTGGGGTGATCCACAAAGGGCCATGACGACACCGCTTGTGACAGTCCTCATTCCGGCCTTCAATGCCGCCGCGACGATCCGCCGCGCGCTCGACTCCGTGCTTGCCCAGACCTACCGCCATGTCGAAATCATCGTGGTCGATGATGGCAGCAAAGACGGCACGTCGGAGATTGTATCGGCATACGACGACAGCAGGATTCGTCTGGTTCGCCTGCCCAGCAACCGGGGCGAGAGTGGCGCGATGAACGCTGGCATTGCCGCTGCGAAGGGCGATCTTGTCGCTTTTCTGGATGCGGACGACGAGTGGCTGCCCGCCAAGCTTGCGATTCAGGTCAAGGCGCTGTGTGACCGCCCGAATGCCGTCATGGTCTCATGCGGTTGTCGCTTTGTCGATCAGCAGGGCGGTGTGCTCCGAGACGAAGCCGGTGTGCCATCGCCACCGCTGAAGGGTTCCGAGGTCTGGCGTTCGCTGCTGGCGGAAACCTTGATTGCCAAGCCTAGCGTGGTCGCGCGCACGGCGGCGTTGCGTGCGGTCGGATCATTCAATACCGACCTGATCATCGGGGCCGATCAGGACATGTGGATCAGACTGGGAATCATCGGTGATATCGAGTTCGTAGACGATATCCTGACAATAGTGCATGACACGGCAGGCAGCCTCACCAAAGTTCACGCCAGAAATATCGACAGGTACATGCTGCCAATGATCAAGCAACATGTCGACCAGCAAAGACATCTTTTGTCGAGGCATGAAATAAGGCACATCCTTGGCATGCGCTACACGTCGGTTGGTCGCAATCTCTACAGCGCCGGGTCGCTGCTGCGCGGCCTGAGCTTGATCCTGCGAGCAATGTTGCGTGGCTACCGCATCCGGGAGAATCTTTGGTATCTTGCTACCGCGTCGCCGCCGGCAAGGATGGCAAAGCAGTCACTTCGGCGTACCGGACCCGGGGCGCGCGGAAAATCCGGCGAAACGCCAATCCACACATAGGCGACTGCCCAGAGCGACGCGGAGTTTACCCCAACCGCCCGTGGCAGTGCTTGTACTTCTTCCCCGATCCACACGGGCACGGCGCATTGCGCGACGTGTTGCGCCAGGTCGCGGGATCGTTGAGATCGACCACATCCGACCGCATCGGCTGCGTCCCGGCGATCGCCATGGAGCCTGCTCCCTCCAGCGCCATCTCCGGTTCGCCGGCAAAGGCCGGCATCGGCTGCGGATGCAGCTCCATCATCTGTATGGGCGGCGGCGGGCGGATCGGCTCGGGCGCGATCTCCACCCGCGCCAGCATCGCCGTCACGCGCTCCTTCAGCTCATCCAGCATCGCGTTGAACAACGCGAACGCCTCGCTCTTGTATTCGTTCAGCGGATCGCGCTGGCCATAGGCGCGCAGCCCGATGCCCTGGCGCAGATGGTCGAGCGCATACAGGTGTTCTTTCCATACCGCGTCCAGCGTCTGGATCAGCAGGTTCTTTTCGATCCAGCGCATCAGATCGGGGCCCATGTTGGCCGCCTTCGCCGCCATCAGCGCGTCGGCTGCCTGGTCCACGCGCTCGCGGAGATGGCTCTCGTCGATGCCTTCCTCGTGGCCCCACTCCTCGATCGGCAGATCGAGGTTCAGTATGCGCTTCAGATCGTCCGCCAGTTCCTTCAGTTTCCACTGCTCGGCGAACGCCTTCTCCGGCACCCGGCGCAGCACCATCAACTCGATCACCTCGGCGCGCATATCCGCGACCGTCTCGGATACGTCCGATACCTTCATGAACTCCTTGCGCTGCGCGTACACCTCCTTGCGTTGCGCATTCATCACGTCGTCGTATTTCAGCACGTTCTTGCGGGTGTCGAAGTTGCGCGCCTCGACCTTCTTCTGCGCCTTCTCCAGCGCTTTGTTGATCCAGGGATGGACGATCGCCTCGCCATCCTTGAGGCCAAGCCGCTGCAGCATCCCGCCCATCCGGTCGGAGCCGAAGATGCGCATCAGGTCGTCTTCCAGCGACAGGAAGAAGCGCGAGCGCCCCGGGTCGCCCTGCCGCCCGGAACGGCCGCGCAACTGATTGTCGATGCGCCGGCTCTCGTGGCGTTCCGTGCCGATCACGAACAGCCCGCCGGCAGCCTTCACCTGCTCATGCGCCGCGGCGACTTCGTCGTTGATCTCGGCCACGCGTGCCGCCTGGAGCGCGGGATCGTCGATGCCGGCCAGCTCCTTTTTCAGCCGCATCTCGAGGTTGCCGCCGAGTTTGATGTCGGTGCCGCGGCCGGCCATATTGGTGGCAATCGTCACCGCGCCCGGCGCGCCGGCCTGCGCGATGATATCGGCCTCCTGTTCGTGGAAACGCGCGTTCAGCACCGCGTGAGGAATCCGCTTCTTTTTCAGGATTTCGCTGATCGTCTCGCTCTTTTCGATCGAGGTGGTGCCCACCAGCACCGGCTGGCCCGCCTTGCGGCTCTCCTCGATCAGCGCCGCCACCGCTTCGTACTTCTCCTCGGCGGTGCGGTACACCTCGTCGTCCTCGTCATTGCGAATGCACGGCACGTTGGTGGGAATCTCCACCACGTCGAGCTTGTAGATTTCGGCGAACTCGTCCGCCTCGGTCATCGCCGTGCCGGTCATGCCGGCTAGCTTCGGATACAGGCGGAAGTAGTTCTGGAACGTGATCGAGGCCAGCGTCTGGTTCTCCGCCTGCACCTCCTGGTGTTCCTTCGCCTCCAGCGCCTGGTGCAGTCCCTCGGAGTAGCGCCGGCCTTCCATCATGCGGCCGGTGAACTCGTCGATGATCACCACCTTGCCCTCGCGCACAATGTAATCGACGTCGCGGGTGAACAGCGTGTGCGCGCGCAGCGACTGCTGCACGTGATGCACCACCGAGACGTTGAAGATGTCGTAGAGGTTGCCCTCGGTGATGATGCCCGCCTCGCGCAGCATGTCCTCGACGTGCTCCGATCCCGGCTCGGTCAGCGACACGGTGCGGAACTTCTCATCCTTGTCGTAGGTCGTGGGATCCTTCACCAGCTCCTTCACCACCGCATCGACCTGGCGGTACAGGTCCGAACTGTCCTCCGCCGGCCCCGAAATGATCAGCGGCGTGCGCGCCTCGTCGATCAGGATGCTGTCCACTTCGTCCACGATGCCGAAGAAGAACTCGCGCTGGACCATGTCCTCCAGCCGGTACTTCATGTTGTCGCGCAGGTAGTCGAAGCCGAACTCGTTGTTGGTGCCATAGGTGATGTCGGCGGCGTACTGCGCGCGCCTCTGGTCGTCGTCCAGCCCATGCACGATCACGCCGACGGTCATGCCGAGGAACTGATAGATCTGCCCCATCCATTCGGCATCACGGCGGGCCAGGTAGTCGTTCACCGTGACGATGTGCACACCCTTGCCGGCCAGCGCATTGAGGTAGACCGGCAGGGTGGCGACCAGCGTCTTGCCCTCGCCGGTCTTCATCTCGGAGATCTTGCCGTCGTGGAGCACCATGCCGCCGACCAGTTGCACATCGAAGGGGCGCTGGCCGAGCGTGCGCTTGGCCGCCTCTCGGACCACGGCGAATGCCTCGGGCAGCAGATCGTCGAGGGTGGCGCCGCCCGCCAGGCGCTCGCGGAACTCGTCGGTTTTGGCGCGCAGCGCCTCGTCCGACAGCGCCTCCATCGCCGGCTCCAGGGTATTGATCTGCGGCACCCGCCGCTGATAGCCCTTGAGCGAACGATCGTTGGCGGTGCCGAACACGGCGCGGGCGATGGTAGCGAACATGGAACCTTCTCGGATGGCCGGCGCTGGGCCGGGCGGCCCCGGATCCCCGGGTCAGGCCCGGGGATGTCCGGCGCAGAGTTCAGATAAGACCCGTGCTCGCTCCGGTCAACGACGCCGCGATGTCACCGCGGTTGCCTCGCCGCCGGCTTCGCTGCCATGAAGCGGGGCCGCACCCACGAGCTGACAGGAGTTGGCATGTTGTTCGCGTCGTCCTGGTGGCGAAGCCTGTTCCACCCGGTCGCGGCGCTGGCCGCCGCCGGCGTCTTGTCGGCTGGCATGGCCTGGGCGCAAGTACAACCTGCCGCCCCATCGCCGAAGGCGGCAGAGACCGGACCCGCCGATGTAAAGCCGGCCGAGTCGAAGCCCGTCGAGGCCACGAAACCCTCCGAGTCGGCGATCAAGCCTCACGACGTCCTGAGGTCACCATCCGACCCGGTGGTCGGTATCGTCGAAGGACATTTGATCTACCTCAGCGACGTGGGCAACGCGGTGCCGCAGCTTCCGGAGAACCTGCGCGGTTTGCCGTTCGACACGCTGTTCCCCGTGGTGCTCGACCGTCTCATCGATCATCAGGCGCTGGTGGCCATGGCGCGCCGTCAGCACCTTGACGACGATCCGCAGGTCAAGCGCGACATCGAGGCCGGGATCAATCGCATCCTAGAGGGCGCGCTGCTCGCCCGCGAGGCGGCGCCGAAAGCGAGCGAGGACAAGATCCAGGCCCGCTACAACAGGCAATACCTCGGCAAGCCGGCGACCGAGGAGACGCGCGCCAGGCACATCCTCGTCTCGACCGAGGAGGAAGCGAAGAAGCTGATCGCGGAACTGAACAAGGGTGCCGACTTCCCGACGCTCGCCAAGCAGAAAAGCAAGGACCCCGATGCCGAGAACGGCGGCGACCTTGGCTTCTTCCGCCGCGACCAGGTGTGGCCGGAGTTCGCCGATGTCGCCTTTGCCCTCCAGCCCGGGCAGGTCTCGCAGACGCCGCTCCACAACGAATTCGGCTGGCACATCATCAAGGTGGAGGAACGGCGTATCCTGGCGCCGCCGATCTATTCCGAGGTGCACGACGCGATCCGGCAGGCATTGTTGCAGGAGGCCGTGCAGCACGTGATCGACCAGGCGCGATCCCAGCTATCGATCCGCAAGTTCAACGTGGATGGCTCGCCCCTCGGTGCGGTGCCCGATATCACGCCGGCCCAGCCGCTGGTGAAATCGCAGGAAGTCCCGCCCAAGCCTTGATAGCCGGGGTGTCCGGCGATCAACCGGGCAATCGGGTGAACGAGAAAGGTCAGGGCTCCGCCCTGACACCCGCCAGGGGGCTTTGCCCCCTGGACCCCCAGCAAAGGCGCAGCCTTTGCAATCCATCCTAAAGTGACGGGTTCCAAGGGCTATGCCCTTGGCGGGAGTCCAGAGGGCGGCGCCCTCTGGTGGGGTCCGGGGCGAAGCCCAGGCCTTCTCCTTTCACCCGATTGTCCCGGCTTCAGTGCGGTGTTCTTGTGACGCCCCATCGCTTCGGCCATGATCCGCGCCTACTTCGGACAGGAGATTTGATGTCTCGGACCTCCGGTGTTGCATGCTGCCTGCTTGCTGCCACTCTGCTCGGCTGGGTGGCCGCGCGGGCGCAGGGAACGGCCCAACCGCCAGCCGACCCGATCGTTGCCAAGGTGGACGGCCAGCCGATCCATCTGAGCGATTTGAAGGATGCCGCGCAGGGCCTGCCCGAGAACGTGCGTGGCATGCCCCCACAGACGCTGTTTCCGATGCTGCTCGATCAGTTGATCGATGGCCGCGCATTGGTCGCCGAGGCCCGCAAGTCCGGGCTGGACAAGGATCCAACGGTGCAGCGCCAGGTCACAGCCGCCGAGGACCGTGCGCTACAGACCGCAATGCTGAACAAGGAGGTCGGACCCTCGGTCACGGAAGACGCGGTGCATGCCCGCTACGACCAGGAGTTTGCCGGCAAGCAGGGCGAGGAAGAAGTGCACGCCAAGCACATCCTGGTGGACAGCGAGGCCGAGGCCAAGAAGATCATCGGTCAGCTCAAGGGTGGCGGCGACTTCGCCGCCCTGGCGAAGCAATACAGCAAGGATCCGGCCGGGGCACAGCAGGGTGGCGATCTGGGATTCTTCAAGAAGGACGAGATGGTGCCGGAATTCGCCACCGCCGCCTTTGCCCTGCAGCCGGGGCAGGTGTCGCCGGAGCCGGTGCACAGCCAGTTCGGCTGGCACGTCATCCTGCTGGTTGAGCGGCGCCGCGCCGAACCGCCGAATTTCGCGGCGGCGCGCGATGAGTTGCGCCAGAAGATGATCCAGGAGGGCGTGCAGAAGGCCGTCACAAAGGCGCGCGCGTCGGCATCGGTGGAGAGGTTCAACCTCGACGGTTCGCAGGTCCGCGCGACCGATACCGCCGAACCACCACCTGCCGCGCCCAAGCAATAAACTTCACCGCCCGAGGAAACCGCCCATGGCTATGGCTGTCTCTCCGCTTGCCGTGCCGCTGCCGGAATTGCCGCCGGTCGCCGGCGTGCGTTTGGGCGCCGCGGCAGCCGGCATCCGCTATCAGGGGCGCACCGACCTGGTCATGGTGGAACTCGCCGCGGGCACCACGGTGGCCGGCGTGTTCACCTCCAGCAAGTGCCCTGGCGCACCGATCGACTGGTGCCGCGCCTCGCTCGCCGGCGGCAGGGCGCGGGCCGTGGTGGTGAACGCCGGCAACGCCAACGTGTTCACCGGCAAGGCCGGGCGCGATGCCTGTGCCGCCAGTGCGGCGGCCGCGGCGAAGCTGGTGGGCTGCCCGGCCAGGCAGGTGTTCATCGCCTCCACCGGCGTGATCGGCGAGGTGCTGCCACACGAGAAGCTGGTGGCCGCGCTGCCGGCGCTGCGCGCCAGCCTGCGCGACGATGGCTGGGAGGCGGCGGCGCGCGGCATCATGACCACGGACACCTTTCCCAAGGGCGCCACGCGCAACGCGACGATCGGTGAGGCGGAGGTGCGGATCAGCGGCTTCGCCAAGGGCAGCGGCATGATCCGGCCCGACATGGCGACCATGCTGTGCTTCGTGTTCACCGATGCGAAGCTCCCGGCGGGTGCGATGCAGGCGCTGCTGAAGAAGGGCGTCGATACCAGCTTCAACTGCACGACCGTGGATTCGGATACCTCGACGTCGGACACCGTGCTGCTGTTCGCCACTGGGCAGGCGAAGCATCCACGCGTGCCCACAGAAGGCGGGCGGATGCTGACCGACTTCGCGCGGGCGCTGGATGCGGTGCTGCTCGATCTGGCGTTGCAGGTGGTGCGGGACGGGGAGGGGGCGCAGAAGCTGGTGCGTGTCGAGGTCACCGGCGCCACCACGGCGCGGTCGGCGAAACGCGTCGGGCTGGCGGTGGCGAACTCGCCGCTGGTGAAGACCGCGATCGCCGGCGAGGACGCCAACTGGGGAAGAATCGTCATGGCGGTCGGCAAGGCCGGCGAGCCGGCCGATCGCGACAAGCTATCGGTCGGTGTGGGCGGCGTCTGGATGGCGCGCAACGGCGCCGTGGTGCCGGGCTACGACGAGGCGCCGGTGGTGCAGCACATGAAGGAACGCGAGGTGGCGATCGCCATCGACCTCGGCCTGGGTCGCGGCAAGGCCACGGTGTGGACCTGCGACCTGACGCACGGCTACATCGACATCAACGGGTCGTATCGGAGCTGAACGCGCCGGTCAGGACCGGGCGGGAATCAGGCTCTCCAGCGCATCGACCACGGAGCTGAAGCGACAGCTCCGGCCGATCAGCGGCTGTACGACGATCTCGCCCCCCGAGCGCCAAAGAATCCAGCGCCTGAGCTGACTGTCCTTCGCGTAGAATGCAACGACCTCTTCGTATTCGTCGCCCTCCACGCAATGATCCAGCTCGACGGTCATCTGCACTTCGTGGAAGTCCGCCCAGCCTTGCAACAGCATGAGATCGGCGATCTCGAACGCGAGCCCGGTGGGCGCGTTTGGGCTGATTTGCGGCCTATCCATCGAGGACTCCCATCCTTCGAGTCGCGGTTGGTAGACTTCACGCGTTCGTGATCTGTGGACTCACGATCCCGTGAAAGCAAGTATTGTAATTGAGACTCATACGATTGTTCGGTCGGATCGCTGCCGACCCGAGAATGTGCACAAGAACTTCTGTCTAACTGTCTGAAGTAAAATGGCAATCCTCTCGATGCAATTGCGCAAAGGCGAGTTTGTTTAACTTGCGCTATCGGGATCGAAATCGGCCCGAACTTCTCACAGACCGGGCGCTGAACGAAATTTCACCCGTGCGCGACATGTCACGGCGTGCCGTTGACGTACAGCGCCAGAATATCGGCCACCGCGCGGTTCAGCGGCGTCGGCACGCCGACCCGTTTGCCAAGCTCGACCACCGCGCCGCTCAGCCACGGCAGTTCGAGCCGGTTGCCGCGGGCAAGATCACCCTGCATCGATGCGGTCATCTGCGGCGGCAGCGTCTCGACGAACGCCATCCTCTGCTCGGCGAAGTCCTCTGCCAAACCAACGCCGTGCGCGCGGCCGACCGCGACCACCTCCCGCGTGATGTCGACCAGGAAGGCGCGCGTCTGCGGGTTGGCACGGATCGGACCGATGGTCGAGCGCATGCTGGCGGTGCAGGCCGACATCGGCACCAGGAAGGCAAATTTCTCCCAAATCGCCAGGTTGATGTCCTCGGCGATCTCCGCGTCGATCCCCGCCGCGGTGCAGGCGCGCAGCAACGCCTCGACGCGCGGGGTGCGCGTGTTGTCCAGTTCACCGAAGGTAAGCTTCGCCATGGTGCCAGTGTGGCGGACCACGCCGGGGCTGGCGATCACCACGCCGATCTGGCCGACGCCGCCGATCACCGCCTCGCGTCCAAGGATGCGTGTCAGCACCTCATCCTTGCTGACACCGTTCTGGAACGACACCACTGCCGTGCCAGGCCGGACCAGTGGCCTCACCGCCGTGGCCGCAGCCTCGGTGTCCCACAGCTTCACCGCGATCATCACGACATCGGCCGGCGCCAGCGTCGCCGGATCTTCGGTCGCCACCACGTCGCGTAAATGCAGGTCGCCGCGTGCGCTCTCCACTCGCAGCCCGTTCTGCCGGATCGCCGCAAGATGCCCACCGCGCGCGATGAAGGCCACGTCATTGCCCGCCACCGCCAGTCTCGCGCCAAAATAGCCGCCAAGCCCGCCGGCCCCCATGATCACGATCCGCATGCGCCCGATTGAGCGGAACGCATGCGCAGCGTCAAGCGTCAGGCGTGTGCCGGCAGGTCTTCCACCTGCGACAGCAGTTCCTCCTCGGCAGCGAGGTGCAGCGTGATGATCGCGTCCAGCGCATAGAGCAGCCGGCGCGCCTCACGCGCCTCGCCGCCGGAGGCTCCGGCATCCGACAAACCCTGGACCAGCGCGGCAAAGCGCGTCGCCAGATGCACGATCTCCTCATGCATGCGGTTCATAGCCCCCAGCGGGTCGCGGCCGCCGAGGCGGTCCGAGAGTTCCGGAAACACCGCCTGCTCCTCCGCCAACTGGTGCGGCAGCAGCAATGCATTCATCGCGGTGTTGATGCTGCGCAGTTCGCCGATCGGATCCTCGGCCGGCTGGTCCATGCGGTCGGCGGTGCGGCGCATCCGATCGAGCAGGGCGCGCAGTCTGGCGTGCTCCTCCACGACGCGGCCGACCGCGGCGCGATCGGTCAGAGGTCTAGGTGCCGCTTCACCCGCCAGCACGCGCAGTGCATTCAGGATCACCGCGACATCGATCGCCTCCTGCAGCAGCGCACCGGCGACCGGGGGCAGATAGCCGAACGCAGCGGCGACCATCGCCGCGCCCGACAATGCCATGCCGACGCCGATCGATTGCAGTGCGATGCCGCGGGCGCGCGCGGCGATGGTGACGGCATCGGCGACACGGTCCAGCCGATCCACCAGCAGCACCACATCGGCCGCCTCGGCGGCCGCAGCCGCGCCGCGCGCGCCCATCGCGATGCCGACATCGGCCGCGGCCAGTGCCGGCGCGTCGTTGATGCCGTCGCCGATCATCACCGTGGGCGCAATCGCACGCTCCGCCCGCACCACGTCGATCTTGCCGGCGGGCGACAGGTCGGCGTGCGCGGCGTCCAGCCCGAGCGCCGAGGCCACCGCCTCGGCCGAGGAAGGCCGATCGCCGCTGACCATAACCAGCCGCGTGACACCGGCCAGGCGCAAGGCCCGCAAGGCCCGGGGCGTCTCCGGCCGGATGCGGTCCGCCAGCAGCAGCGCGCCGGCGATGTGCCCATCGAGTGCGACCCAGGCGGCGGACGAAGCCGCCGCTGCCATCCTGGCGGTGCTGCCTTCGGCGGGCGGCGGAATGCCGGCGGCGTCAAGCAGTCCGGCGCTGCCGACCAGCACGCGTATGCCGTCCACCGTGCCGGTCAGGCCGCCGCCCGGGATTTCCTCGGCATCGTTCGGCAGGGCCAGGCTCAGCTCGAGGCTGCGTGCCGCGTTCACGATCGCGCCGGCAACCACGTGCTGCGACACCTGCGCCAGCGAGCCCGCGCGGCGCAACACATCGTCCGGATCGAAGCCGTCCAGGGTCTCCACGCCGGTGACGCGCGGCGTGCCGGTGGTCAGCGTGCCGGTCTTGTCGAACAGCACGGTACGCACGCGGGCGAGACGTTCCAGAACGTTTGGCCCCTTGACGATGATGCCGCGCCGCGCCGCGCGCGATACGCCGCAGGTCAGCGCCACCGGCGCGGCGAGGATCAGCGGGCAGGGCGTCGCCACCACCAGCACTGCCAGTGCACGCGTGGCGTCGCCGGCGAGCCACCATGCACCGCCGCCCAACACCAGCGTGACCAGCAGGAACCAGAGCGCCCAACGATCGGCCAGCCGCACCAACGGCGGGCGCTCCTGCTCCGCCGCTCGCACCAGGCGCACCACGGCGGCGTAGGTGCTGCGTTCTGCGCTGGCGGTGGCGCGCAGCACGAACGGGGTGCCGGCGTTCACCACGCCGCTGCGCACCGTGTCGCCGTGTGCGCGCGTCACCGGCATCGGTTCGCCGGTCAGCGCCGATTCATCGAGCGTCGCCGCCTCGGCCGCGACGATGCCGTCGACTGGGACGATCTCGCCGGGCTTGATCACCAGCAGGTCGTCCGGCAGCACGGCGTCGATCGGAATGTCGACGATGCGATCGGCTTCCTGCCGATGAGCGATCCGCGGGGCGCGGCTCAGCAGCGCCGAGAGCTCGCGACGTGCGCGCGCCTGGGCGAATTCCTCCAGCGCGCTGCCGCCGGCGACCATCAGTGCGATGATGATGGCGGCGAGGTGCTCACCCAGCGCGAGCGCACCGGCGATGGCGAGCAGCGCGATGACATCGACACCCAGCACGCCGCTGCGCAGGCTCCGAACCAGGTCGGCAACGACGACCAGCGCGACCAACGCGGCCGGGACGTCCCACGCCAGGCGGCCGACCGCAAAGCCGGCGACCAGGCCGAGCAGGACGAAGGCCAGCAGCAGGCGCCGCAGCGGCGGCAGGGCGGTCATGTCAGGGGCAGATGTAGCCTGTTCCGGCCGGGGACTTGAAGCAGCCGACCGATTCAGGGAACACGTGCTTCGGCAGCCACAGCACCACCTCGGGAAGGAAGATGGTGAACGCGATCGTCGCGAAGAAGATCACGTAGATCGGCAGGCTGGCACGCAGCGCCTGCGAGAACCGCACGTCGAGGAACTTCGACGCCATCAGCAGCGCAAGGCCGTACGGCGGGGTGATCAGCCCGAAGGCGAGGGTAACGATCAGCACCACGCCCATATGGACCGAGTTGATGCTCGCGGCGTCGGTCAGCATGTTCACCACCGGCATGAAGATGATGATCGCCGGCACCGGTTCGATGAAGTCGCCGACGATGACGAACACCAGCACCAGCAGGAACATGATCATGTGTGGATCGTTGCCGGCGGCGTCGCCGATCCAGCCGGACACCACGATCGGCCCGCGCAGATACGCCAGCAGCCAGCCGAAGGCTGACGCAGCAGCGATGGTGATCATCGGCAGCGAATAGATCATTCCCGCGAGCACGAAATCGCGGGGCACGTTTTTCAGGTGCGCCGGATTGAGGAACGGAATCACCACCAGCAGGATGTAGGTGATGGCGATCACGCCGGCCTCGGTCGGGGTGAACCAGCCCGTCATGATGCCGCCGAGCAGGATCACCGGGATCATCAGCGGCAGAGCTGCCGCCTTGGTGGCGCCAAGCAAATTGCCGAAACTGGAACGCGGGCGGCGGAAGCCGGCGGGACCGAAGAAGTAGCAATAGATCATCAAACCGAAGCCAATCAGCAGGCCGGGAACGATACCGCCCAGGAACAGACCGGCGATCGAGACGTTGCCGACCGCGCCATACACCACCGCCATGATGGATGGCGGCACCAGTGCCGCGATGGTGGAGGCGGCGGCGATCAGCGCGGCGGTGAACTCCGGGCGGTAGCCCTCGCGTGCCATCGGCCGCGCCATGGTGCGCGACAGCACCGCGACATCGGCCGACGACGAGCCGGACATGCCGGAGAAGAACATCGAGAACACCGTGGTGACCTGCGCCAGGCCGCCGCGGATGTGTCCCACCAGCGCCTGCGACAGTTCGGCGATGCGGATCACCACGTTGGCCGACGTCATCAGTTCGCCGACCAGCAGGAAGAACGGGATCGCCATCAGCGCCTCGGCATCGACGCCGTTGAACAGTTGCGCGATCATCGATTGCAGCGTGATCGGCGTGAACAGCGTGCCGACCAGCACGCCGGCGATCAGCGCGAACGCGACCGGCACGCCGAGGTAGCCTAGCGCAAGGAACAGCGTCGTCATGATCGCGAGCAGGACAGGGTTGGGCAGCGTCATATGCCGGCGTCCCGCAGCACGCCGTCGCCGACGGGCGCGGCGAAGCCGTGGCGCAGGCCGTTGACGATCTGCTCCAGCGAGAACAGCGCGACCAGCGCGCCGCACAGCGGAATGACGATGTAGAGATAGGCGATCGGCAGCATCGACGGCATGCGAAAGCTGCCAAATCCGGTGAGGAAGTTCTGCCAGCCAAACACCACCATGGCGAGGCCGACGACCAATACCACAGCGCGGTTGAACACCTCGAAGAAACGGCGCATGCCACCGGTCATCTTTTCGGTGATGGCGGAGAGGAACAGGTGGTCGTTGCGTCGCGTCGCGGCGGCGGTGCCGATGAAGATGCCGTAGACGAAGAATGCCGAGGTCGCTTCCTGGAGGAACAGCAGTGGGTGGCCGCTTTCGCGGGTGACGACGTCGATCAGGGTGGAGAGGGTGAAGCCGGTCAGGCAGACCCCGCACAGGATCATCAGCGCGCGCTCCAGCCGATCGAACGCGCGCCACTTCAGGTGGCGATCCGTTTCCAGGACGATGGCGCCACTCGTCATGGCCGGGCTTGGCCCGGCCATCCACGTCTTCGGGCCGTCACCGCCTCAGGTCACCGTCCGACAGATCTGCAAAATCTTCGTCGCGTGCGGACCCAGATCGGCGGCAATCTTGTCCTGCAGCGGTTCCGCGATCTTGATGAACCCCGACTTGTCCACGTCGGTCACGAACTTCACGCCGATCTTCTCCAGCTTGGCGCCCGACTTGTGCTCGAGCTCGATCGCGAGCGCCGGCACCTTGGTGTTGACCTCGGTCGCCGCCGCCTGCACCCAGCCCTGCTGCTCCGGCGTGAACGACTGCCAGACCTTGTCGCTGCACCATAGCAGGTTGCAGTTCGCCTCGTGCCCGGTCAGCGACATGATCGGCGCAACTTCGTAGTGCTTGTTGCTGTCGTAGACATTGACGCCGTTCTCCGCCATGTCCACCACGCCGGTTTGCAGACTGGTGTAGACCGAGCCGAACGGCATGTGCACGATCTGCGCACCATAGGCGGGGAACATCGTGTCCTCGGTCGGCGTCGCCTGCACGCGGATCTTGACGTTCTTGATGTCGTCGATCCGGTGCACCTCCTTCTTGCCGTACAGGTTGCGCAGCCCGATGGTCAGCAGCGTCAGGCAATGCGCATCCTTCACCGTGTCGGCGAACATGGCACGGATCGCATCCACCAGCGCCGGCGTGGCGATGGCGCGCACCAGATGGTCCTCGGACTTGAACAGGAAGTGGATCGACAGCACGCCCGACTGTGGTGACAGCGTCGCGGCGTTGGCTGAGGCGCTGAAGATGAAGTCGATGTCGCCGGTGCGGATCTTTTGCAGCATCTGCGGCTCCTGACCGAGCTGCGCGCCGGGGAACTGGTCAATGATCATGGTCCCCTTCGACAGGTCTGCCAGCCTGGCGGCGAACAGGTCCGCGCCAACGCCATAGGCGGTGGTGTGCGGCTGGTCATAGCCGAAGCTGTAGTGCTTCGCGTCCGCCGCCCGCGCGGGTCGCCGGCCGGTCAGTGCCGTCGCCGCGGTGGCCGCGCCAAGCGTGACGAATTGCGCCCGTGTCAGAGCCATGGCTTCGGTCCTCCCCTTGTGTTGGTTGAAATGTCAGCGCGCTGGTTCGGCCACGGCGAACTGTCCCGTGCCACGCGGTTCGGCATGGTGGCGGACCAGCAGCATTCCGCCAACGATCAGGGACAGCGCGACGATCGCGAACAGCAGGGTGCGGTCGGTGAGCGTGTCGCCCGGCGAGCGCTCCGCGTACCAGAAGTGCCGGTACCAAGACCTGTGCGGCTGTCGTAGAGCGATCGCCATTTCGCCCTCATTGTGGCTCGCCGCGGAGTATGGGATGGCGCGGTGAGCGAGGCAATCGGCGGAGGAGAGCTTGGCCTGGGTGAATATGCAGCGTGATGCGCGCGGCGTCGCCGTCGTGACGATCGACAATCCCGCGAAGCTGAACACGTTGAACACGGCGGTGATGTCGGATCTGGTCGCCGCGGTTGAGGCTCTCGGCATCGACGGAACCCTGCGTGCCGTCGTGCTCCGTGGAGCGGGCGAACGCGCCTTCATCGGCGGGGCTGACATCAACGAGATGGCTGATCTCGATCCCGCATCGGCGCGTGCTTTCATCACGCTGGTGCATCGCAGTTGTGACGTGTTCCGCCGCCTGCCGGTGCCGGTGATCGCCCGCATCCGGGGCTATGTGTTCGGCGCCGGCGTCGAAGTAGCGGCCGCCTGCGACATGCGCGTCGCCAGCACCGATGCGCAGTTCGGCATGCCGGAGGTGCGTCTCGGCATTCCCTCGGTCGTGGAGGCGGCGCTGCTGCCGCAACTGATCGGCTGGGGGCGCACCCGGCAGTGGCTGTTGACCGGCGACACGATCGATGCGGCGACCGCGCAAGCCTGGGGGCTGATCGAGCAAGTGGTGCCGGTGGAGCGGCTGGACGACGCCGTGGAGCGGCTGCTGGCGTCGATCCTGGCATCGGGTCCACACGCCCTCCGGTTGCAGAAAGCGCTGATCACCGATTGGGAGGACCTACCGCTGCGCCAGGCGATCCAGCGCGGGATCGCCAGCTTCGCCAGCGCGTGGGAGGGCGATGAACCGCGCCGGATGATGCGGAGCTTCCTGGCGGAGCGCCGGCGCCGGAAGCGCTCACTAAAAGAATAACTCCTAAAAACAACAGGATATACCGATGTCCTGGTTTGATGACGCGTTCGGCCCGGCAAAATCCCTGAAAAATGCCGTGAAGTGTTTCACTTTGATTGTGCGCTTCGCGTGTCATAGATCTTGGGTGCTGTGGATATCTTCCGATCCATCGGGGCCGAAAGGTTCAGGTCAGCTAGATCGGTCAGAAGGGGGGAGCAAAGCGATGGCGAACGATATCGGCAATGTAGGGTTGTTAAGCCCCGCCCAGGTTTTCGCCGAGCCACTGAATACCCGGCAGTTCGATGCGGCGCTGGACGACGCTGAAGTGTTGCTTGACTACGCCGCCAGCAACGGACTTCTGCCGCCGGGCAAGCCGGACCACGTGGTCGAGGGCATCGTGCAGGCCCGCCAGGCGCCGCAGGTCACCGCGCAGGTCGCAAGCAACTTCTGGACCGCATATGCGCAGCTTGCCCGGCTGGCGAAGCCGGTCACGGCTGCGTCGGTGCGGGCTTGTCAGGCAGCATCGCTGATGAAGGAAAAGTTCTGGGCAGTGGTGCTGGTGTCCATCATCATCGTGTTCTCGATCTTTCTGTTCATGAACAACAACACGGCCCAGGATACGGCCGATCTGATCGACCAGCAGAACGCGGCAGCGCTGAAGCTGTGGGAGAACCTTCAGATCATAAATTCGGCGGCATCCGGCGGGTCGCCAACCGCCGCCGGCGCTCAAAACGTTGCGGCGTTCTCCAGCCGCGTGTTCGAGGACACAGTCGAATTCGCACGGAAGAATCAGTGGCTTCTGCAGTCCGCGAGCCGGCTGCATTTCTGGTTCAATCCGTGGTGGACCAACATCGATATTCAATCAGTGACGTTCAATGACCAAAATCCTGACGTCAAACACCTGTTGGTCTCGCCGGCGTTGTCCACGCCCGAGGAGGTCAGCGCGGAAGTCGTCAATCAGATCAAGGCCTATCAGCAAATCCGCAACTACGCATTGTCGCTGTACAAGACCGACTCCATCATCTACGGCGGCATCACCACCTACCTGTTACCCACCTTCTATGCCCTGCTTGGCGCGTACCTTTACGGCTTCCGGCTGTATTCCCGGCTGATGCGGCGGAGCACCTATCTGCCGACGGCTGCCCATAGCGCCCGGTTCTACATCGCCGCCATCGCCGGTCTTGTGGTGGGGCTGTTCGGTTCGCTGCTGCCGAAGAACCTGGCGCTGTCGCCGCTCGCGGTGGCGTTTCTGGTCGGCTATGCGGTCGAGGCATTCTTCTCCTGGCTCGATGACGTGATCGCGAAGCTGAAGACCGCGGCGTCGAGCAACAAGGCGGCGGCGTCACAGGAAGAGGCAACAGGGGACTGAACCACCCGCGCGTTGTCGGCGCCGGAACCTGCTCCTACAGTCCGGCCCGACCGTGCGGGGGGAACACAGGTGGATACCACGGAAGCGATGACCGGTGCCGAATGGCTGGCACGCACGCTGGCAGCGAACGGCACGACGCATGTCTTCTTCATGGACTCAGTGCTGCGTCGAACGTTGATCGAACTCGGCACCCTCGGCGTCACGCGCGTGCTGGCGCATGCCGAGAAGTCTGCCGCCTACATGGCCGATGGCTATGCGCGCATCGCCGGCCGTCCCGGCATCTGCTTCGCGCAGTCGGTCGGCGCGGCGAACCTGGCGGCGGGGCTGCAGGACGCGTGGCTCGGACGCAGCCCGGTGATCGCGCTGACTGGTCGCGAGCCGCCGCTTTACCACCACCGCAATACCTATCAGGAAATCCCGCACGGACCGCTCTATGCGTCAGTGACCAAGTTCTCGGCCGATGTGGATGCTGCGGCCGACCTGCCGCGCCTGCTGCGCCAGGCCTGGCGCGAGGCAATGACCGGTTCGCCACGTCCGGCCCATCTCGACCTGTACGGACGATCCGCGGCTGTGGTTGAGACCGGCATGGTGAGTGAGCCGGCCGCCGCCGATCCGGCGCTGCAACTGACGATGCCGCCGTACCGCCCGGTGCCATCGGACGACGAGATCGAACGCGCCGCGGCGAAGCTGCGATCAGCCAAGCGGATCGTCATCGTCGCCGGCGCAGGCGCCGCGGCATCCGGTGCCGGCGCTGACCTGCTGGCGCTCGGCGAGGCGCTGGCGGCACCGATCGGCACCTCGCTCGGCGGGCGCGGGCTGATCCCGACGCGGCATCGGCTGTCGATTGGTTGCCCGGGAAACTATGCCGCGCCGCCTGCCAACCAGATCGTGCACGAGGCGGACCTCGTGCTGTTCGTCGGCTGCCAGACCGGCGATCAGGTAACGCACACTTGGCGCATCCCGTCGCTCGATACGCAGGTGGTGCAGATCGACATCGATCCGCTGGAACTCGGCCGCAGCTACAAAAACACACTCGGTCTGATGGGCGATCCGAAGGCGACGCTGGCGAAGCTGATCGCAGCGATCGGCAGCCCCACGCGCGACACGTCGTTCGCCGACCGCGCCGCCGGTATCGTCGCGGCCTGGCGCGAAGAGCGTGCGCCGCTTCTGGCCAGCGCCGCCGCGCCGATCCTGCCCGATCGGCTGTGCGCCGAGATCACCCGCGCGCTGCCCGAGGACGGCATCCTGGTTGCCGACACCGGCTATTCCGGCATCTGGACTTCGACGCTGATCGAGCTGAACGGCACAACGCAGACCTATCTGCGCGCGGCGGGATCGCTGGGCTGGGCCTTCCCGGCCTCGCTCGGCGCGAAGTGCGCGGCGGGCAAGCGCAAGGTGATCGCGTGGTCCGGCGACGGCGCGATCTACTATCACCTGACGGAGTTGGAAACCGCGCGGCGACGCGGCATCGCCGTGGTGCTGGTGATCAACAACAACTCGGGCTTCGGCCAGGGCTGGCCGAACATCCAGCGTCAGCAAGGCAACAAGCCGGGTGACGTGGCGGAGCTGGTGCGGTTCGGTCCCACCGACTTCGTCGACGTGGCGCGCGTGTTCGGGCTGCGCGGCATTCGGGTGGAGGAGCCGTCGCAGATCGCGCCGGCGCTGAAGGAGGCGCTCGCATCGGACGAGACCGTGGTGGTCGATGTGGCGACCGACATCGATGCGCGTGCCCCTGAACCGTGGCTGCCGGCGGGAGCGTGATGCTATGGCGCTGATCTTCCATGAACGGGTGGGACTGGAGGGGCGGCGCATCAGTCCATTCTCCTGGCGGATCCGCTACGCCCTCGCGCACAAGGGGCTGCAGCCGGCCGTGTTGCCCACGCGGTTCGCCGATGTCGCGCGCATTCGTGCGCTCAGCGGGCAGGAACTGGTGCCGATCATCGAGCACGACGAGAGGGTGGTGCATGATAGCTGGTCGATCGCCTGCTATCTGGAGGACCGGTTTGCCGACGCGCCCTCGCTGTTCGGCGGGGCGATCGGTCGCGGCACCGCGCGGCTGGTGAACATCTGGTCCGATACTGTACTGGGTCGTGCCATGCGGCCGCTGATCTACGCCGACTTCATCCGCTGCATCGATCCCGGCGACCGCGCCTTTTTCCGAGGCTCGCGCGAGATCCAACTGGGCATGACACTCGAGCAATACAGCGCCGATCGGGATGCGGCGTCGGCCGACCTGATCCAGGCCTGCGCGCCACTTGACCGCACCCTGTCCGAGCAGGCGTTTCTCGCCGGTGAGGCGCCCGCCTACGTCGATTATATCGTCTTCTCGGTGTTCCAGTGGGCACGCATCGGCAGTCCGCGCGACGTGCTGGCGGACTCGACCAAATTGGCGGCAACGAATGCGTGGCGGGCGCGCATGGTGGGGCTGTACGACGATCTCGGCAATCGATTTGCCCTCTATCCTACGGAGACCGCATGACCGAAGTCGCACTCGTCGGCGCCGGCCTGATGGGCCATGCGCTTGCCCTGGTATTCGCACTCGGCGGACACAGCGTGCGTCTCACCGACAACAACGCCGAGAACCTTGAGCGCGCGCCCAGTCTGATGGCGACCGCACTGGCAACGCTGGCCGAGGCGGGCGAGGTCGATGCGTCGTGGGATCGTCAGCGTCTGTCGCACGCTGTGCGCTGCGTCCCGTCGCTGACCGACACTGTCGCCGGCGCGAAGCTGGTGGTGGAGGCGATCGTCGAACGGCCGGACGCCAAACGCGCGCTCTATACGGAACTCGCGGCGCTGATGGATGCCGACGCGATCCTCGCCTCCAACACCTCCAACCTCGATATCTTCCCGCTGGTGCCACAGGCGTTGCAACAGCGCACGGTCATCGCGCACTGGTACACGCCGCCCTATCTCTGCGACCTGGTCGATCTCTGCCCCGGCCCCCACACCGATCCCGCAGCCATCATCACCGTGCGCGATATGGTGCGCGCGATGGGCAAGGTGCCGGTGGTGTTCAAGCAGATGGTGCAGGGCTATGTCGCCAACCGGCTGCAGGCGGCGATGGGTCTGGAAGTGCAGCGCATGCTGGATGAAGGCCTGGTGACGCCGAAGGACATCGACGATTCGGTGATCCACGGCATCGCGCTGCGCATGCCGATCCTCGGCATCATGGCGAAGGCGGACTTCACCGGCCTGCCATTGATGCAGCAGGGCATGGCCAACCGCAGCTACACGCCGCCCGAGGTCCGCGGCCGCAGCGAGACGCTCGACAAGCTGATTGCCGAAGGCCGCACCGGCGTCATGTCGGGCAAGGGCTATTTCGACTGGGGCGGCCGTTCGCCGGAAGAGCTGTTCCGCGAGCGCGACCGCAAGCTGCTGGCGCTGAAACAGGCGCTGCGCAGGATCGGACCGATGGAGGGCACATGATCAGCTACGACCTGAAGGGCAAGACCGCACTCGTCACCGGCGGTGCGTCAGGTATCGGCTTCGCCACCGCGCGCATGCTGGCAAAGTTCGGCGCCACCGTAGCGGTGAACTTCCTCGCCGATGATGCCCGCGGGCCGGAGGCGGTGGACAAGATCAACACGGAGGGCGGCAAGGCGATCAGTGCGCCGGGCAGCGTCGGCGAGGCTGGCTTGTGCGAGCGCATGATGCTGAAGGCGATCGACGATCTCGGTCGGCTTGATCTGCTGTTCAACAACGCCGGCACGCCGGGCACGCGCCGGCGCATCACGCCGCCGGAGCTCGACCTGATCACCGAGGACCTGTGGTCGCAACTGCTGCAGACCAACCTGCTGGGTGTGTTCCGCGGCTCCAAGGCGGCCGCGCCGGCACTGAAGGCGGCGCAGGGCGCCATCGTCAACACGGCCTCGATCGCGGGGCTGGGGCGGGCCGGCAGCAGTCTCGCCTACAGCGCGACCAAGGCCGGCGTGGTGAGCCTGACGCAGAATTTGGCGCGCGCGCTGGCGCCCGAGGTGCGGGTGAACGCGATCGCCCCGGGCGCGGTGGACAGCGCCTGGATGGTGGAGTGGACCAACGAGGAACGTCAGCAATCGATCGAGCGCGCGCTGTTGAAGCGGCGCTGCCAGCCGGAGGACCTGGCCGAGGTGGTGCTGTTCCTTGGCTTTGGCGCCGCCATGGTCACGGGCCAGACGATCACGGTTGATGGCGGCCTGACGCTCCGATGATGCGGGAATTCCGCTCATGCGCTGACTGACAAAGACTCGTTTGTCGAACACATCGCTCGGACCTAATGTCCGGGCATGGAATATGCCATCCCAATCGATCCGGTCGTATTCCGGACCTACTACCCAACGGTCACCTCAACGGTCGTGGCCACCACGCCGAAGACCAAGTACAAGGTGGTCCTGCAGGACCCGGGTGGATCACTCAGCGGCGAACTCGACAAGTGGGCGACTGAACTCAAGAACGACAACCCGAACTACACGACCTGCTGCATCCAGATGTCGCACGCCATCAACATGTCGTTTCATCTGACCGACTCGACAAAGATGGTCGGGCTGAAGAGCTACTGGCGCACAAACCACGCCCAGAAGATTGCCTCGGCCGGCAACAGGGAGTTCCGCTACCTCGCCTCGGTCGACGAGATGAAGGCCTTCCTCAACCTGACATTCGGCGAGGGCGAGCGGATCACCCGCCGCGCGGACGGCAAGCCCGCGTCCAGGGCAGAAGCCAAGTCGTATATTCTGGGCCGATCTGGGATCGTGGTGTTCATGGGCAACCACACAGCGGGTATCCACACCGAGATTTGGTATGTCGAGGATTTCCACCAGGGCTGGATGAAGAAGCGCGAAGACGTGTTCGACCTGGACCCGGTGTGGTTCTGGGACATGGGGGTGCAGCGCGACTTGGAGCCTGTGTAGTGGCATGGGCGTGCTGGACAATCCGGGCTTCTGGTCGAATGCGAGCGCGTCGATCGGCCAGGTGCGGAAGGATGGCTCGCTGAACTACATCCTGCTGGGCGAGACCTACAGATGATGCTGCCTGGTTGGTTCCGGTTCTTTCTTGGCGGGGTAGAGCCAGTATTGGCGCCAGCTATTGAAGGCACTTGCCATGAGCGACGATAAAGCAAACCCCTATGCATCAGAGCGACATGAACCGAAGCTGCCGACCTGCGGCGCTACTGCGGTTACCCTCAGCTTCGACGGCGAGTATCTTTGGATGTATGGGCTTAAATTTCTGGAATCGCCGCGCTCGTGTTCGGTGCTGAATGGACCGCTAAAATATCCAGCCGTTTCTGGCGCACCCTTGCGCGGTAAGTTTGTCTATAGTGTTGAAAGACAAACCCAAAAGAATGCGGGCCCAATCCCGGAGGGGCGGTATTGGATCACCCCCAGCGAGATATGGCAGGCTGGTATCATTAATTGGTTGATCGGAATGGAAACAGGCTGGGGGAAGTTCCGGATCACGATTCATCCGTACCCGACAACGAACACGTATGGACGGGGCGGCTTCTTCATTCATGGCGGGGATGAGCCGGGTAGTATTGGCTGCATCGATCTGACTAACAATATCGAGCGCTTTATTCAGAACCTCAGGGGCGGAGTTAAGGAGACTGAGTGCTACATTCCGCTGACTGTCGACTATTCGGCACGCGGCTAGTGAAGGGCCCCCAGGGCTGTTCAACGCTCTCAACTGAAGCTCCACTTGAGGAGTTGTTCGAGACCGGCGAGAGCGGCAGCGTAGCGATCCTGGCTGAAGGTTGAAGTCT
>Ga0209040_10000026_pt1 | contig 94362 bp, 80 predicted proteins | sample BogFormECP12_OM3_FD_188240 | JGI IMG/M metagenome (GOLD analysis project Ga0209040, IMG submission 188240) | Bog forest soil microbial communities from Calvert Island, British Columbia, Canada - ECP12_OM3 (SPAdes) (version 2) | ecosystem: Environmental > Aquatic > Freshwater > Wetlands > Bog ... | reverse complement strand
TCCAACGAACTGTGTCCGGCAGCCCTTCAGCCGGTCTGAGGTTGGCCTCTACAAATCTGTCGTCCTCGCCAATCGGCTGAATCTGTTTTGGGGCCTGGACTGGGCCGGGATTCCCGAGCACCTTGATACGAACCGCAGGCTGGATGGTGTTGACGTCGTGATCGGCTGCGTCGACACACGGGCGGCACGAGCCACAATCGCCAAGTGTGCTGACGAATGGAGCGAGGTCGACTACTGGCTGGACTTAGGGAATAACGCCGATAGCGGTCAATTCGTGCTGGGAGAGCCGCTGAATCGAAGAAACCGGCGGCGCGCGCTGCGGCTACGCACAGTGTCGGAGCTTTTCCCTGAAGTTATTCAAACCGAACTGGACGGAGATGGTCTCCCCAGTTGCAGCGCAGCAGAGGCTCTGGATCGGCAGGAACCGTTCGTCAATCCGACATTAGCCAATCACGCACTCGCACTGCTCGCACGATTATTTCGCTACGGAACGATCTCTTCTCACGGAGGATTCGTCAGTCTGTCCTCGTTACCTAGCGTTCAGGCATTACGTGTTGATCCCAAGCATTGGAAACGGTTTCGCATCAGAGGCCGTCTTTCCAGAGAACCTTTGAAGCCAAAACCCGCGCTGGTAAAGTCTGTTGCCTCAGCGAGATAAGGATTGGAAGGCTCCCACCCCTGTCTGGCCTTGCACCTAGAATAAGTAAGGGCTAGAATGTAGGTAATGACATCCTATGAGGTAAGGACATGACGATGCTGCATTCCACGGTGACCAGTAAGGGACAAACGACCATTCCCGAGAAAATTCGAAAGGCTTTGAGAATTAAACCAGGCGACAAGTTGGAATACGAAGTGGAGGGAGACCGGGCTACCATTCGTGTGCATCCCGGTATTCGGTCGCTCAAGGGCGCGCTCGCCAGCAACAAGGGAAAGGGGATGTCTTTCGCTGAAATCCGCGAAGCCGCCGCCGAAGCGGCGCGTCATGAGGGTACCCGGTGAGCAAAAAAAGACTTGTCGACACGAATCTGATTGTCCGCTATCTGGTGCAGGACCATGACAAACATGCACGAGCAGCCGGCAAGCTGTTCGATGCCTGCGATCGGGGCGATGTGGTTATCGTGGTATTGCCGGTCGTTCTGGCAGAGTGTGTGTTTGTGCTTGAGTCTTTTTACCGGCACCCACGCGCGGCTATCGCCTCCGCACTCGGAGGCTTGATCTCCAGTCCTGGCGTCGAGATCGATGAGGTAACGGTCCACCTGGACGCTCTGAACCGCTATCAGGGAACGAAGGCTCATTTTGTCGACTGTCTGATCGCCGCCACCGCGGTGGCTAAGAACCTACCAGTCTCGACTTTTGATCAGGACTTTCGAAAGTTTGGCGACGTGCGCCTGGAAACCGAATAGTTGCACGCGAATCGCTACTCCAGCCCGCGATCGCAAAAGGACGAACACGGTTCGCCACTCTATACAGAACTTACCTGCGAAACGAAAGAACCTGCAAGGCAACCCGCAAAAGCGTTAAAGCGAGAGCTACTTTTTCAAAACGGGTCATAAATAGACCTCCTGAGCCTGAATCAGGTAGTTCGTTTATTGGTTTTCATTGTCGAGATTTCCACCTTCATCTCCTTGGAAATCGATAGATCAAGCCTGAAACAGTCTCAACATTTCCTAGAAAGGATCGTGCGATGGAACAGACGCAACAGAGCAATGGCGAACCACTTGAGCGACAGCAAGCACTGGCAAAGGCCGCCCTCTTGGCGGAGTGCGACAGATTAGCCGCCGTGGGAGTCACCTTCGTGGCGGTCCACTTTGACGGTTACGGCGATGACGGAACCACCGAAGAGGTGAAGTGCTATGACGGTGAGTCGTATGCGTGGGGCGAGCGCGAGCCTGTCAAGCATGATGGTTCACATCTGCAGGAACACTTCGAAGCTCTCGTACCGTTCGGATATGAGAACGATTGCGGTGGTTTCGGAGATGTTGTCCTCGATGTGAGAGCGCGCAAATTAACGGTCGAGCGCAATGACCGATTTGAAGACTACATGACGTCCACGTACGAGGTGTAGGTATGGCCCATCCCCTCAAACACGCACAGAACAGCGCGCGGAAGTTCGGTGGGAAGCCGGAGGACTATCTCCCCATTCACACCTGGTTTGATGAGTCGAAAGCATTCGTTGCGGACTTCCGTCACCGAGCCCTTCGCCACCATGCCGAGGGAATTTTTCTGGCCGAGAGGGTGTTCGGTGTGGCCATCGTGAACAGCGCTGGATTGCAAGTTCCCGTCCGCTATGTGGGAGAACAGCACGTCAAGGAAGACCTGGGTCGGATTCCCACAGCCCAGGATTGGCTCCTGCAGATTACCCCACAACGTTGGATGTACGGTCAGCCCTTGGACGATGAAACGTCAGCAACCCTGGAGGCCCCGTTATGAGCGCCGCAAATGGTCATGCACACGAGAATGGTGGGCCTATGGCTGGTCCGCTCACCGCCTTAGAAGTACCTATCACTCCTCCGCACTCAGCGGAACGGGTTGCGGAACTGGTAGCGGCACTGGAAGTGCCTTTTGATCCTGCGCAGATCGAATGGCGGGTGACGAACACAACTCAGAATCAGCAGCCTGCTCGCGGCCAGGTGATCCCGTATGCTGACCAGCGGGCCTACACCGATCGTCTCAACGCCCTGCTTACTCCAGCAGGTTGGACACGCAGGTACACAGTACATACCAGCGCAAACTTTGAGCGAGCCAAGGACAAAAGGATCGTAGCTAAAGTGCTTGTTACCTGCGAACTCACGATCTTTGGACTTGGTTCGCACTCAGCCACTGGCGAGGAATGGGCGGACAACGATAACGCTGGCACGGCGGCCGAGGCGCAGGCATTCAAGCGCGCCTGCTCTTGCTTTGGGCTGGGCCGTTATTTGTACTACTTCACAGGAACATGGGTTGATCTCGACGAGCGAAAGCGACCGAAGAACATTCCGCGGCTGTTTAGCTGGGCGACTCCGCAGGGCTGGCGGGAGGGATTGAGACCCGGCCAGGAAACGAAAAGCGCGTCGTCCAACCCCAAGCCCGCGCCAGATGGGAGAGATGTAAGTGCTGAGGATGCAAACGCGCTCGTCCGTCAGATCCTGGAGATGGCAGAACCGTTAGGCTGGCGCCTGTATCGCGGGCTATTGAGGACCGGGGCAAGAGTATGGAATCCAACCGAGATTCGTGACGCGGATGTTCTGCGCAAGGTATTGGCTCAAATGCAGTCTGCGGAACGTGGCCTGCGGCGCTTAGAGGCGGCTTTGAACAGAGTTGGACCCGAAGCTCTAGTTCCGATTCTCCGCTCCTTGCGACTCAATTCGCTTGCCCAAGTGAACAATCTGGAGACTCTCAAGAGAGTCGTGCACGAGTTGGAAAGAGCGGCTGAAAGCACTCCCTGAACGTAATTTCGCGGTCTCGGTCATGGACTGCCGTAACTCGGTGTCTATCAACGATAAAGAGCCATCCTTTAATCCCGAAGCGCCTTAGGCAAGGCTCACAAGCGGGGACACAGGGAGTAGAACAATATAACAATATGTGTTATATTATTCATGGAGCGAAGTAAGGATCAGTATGGACGGGAACCTATTGAAAGAGGCGCGATTGGAGAAGCACTGGACTCAAGAGCAAGCTGCCCTGGCCCTTGATGTCACCCAAGCCTATTTGTCGATGATGGAGAAGGGGCATCGTCCTCTGTCGGAACGATTTGTACGCAAGGCTCTCAAGGTGTTGAATCTGCCGGCTACAGCGTTGCCGTTGCGATCCGAGGAAGTGGCAATGCCCGTGTCTTCGCACAAGCGCGATTTCAGCGCCGAACTGGGGGCGCTCGGTTATCCAGGATTCTCCTATCTTCGAAGCAGGAGACGGCGGAACCCCGCGGAGGTCTTGCTGGAGGCGCTGAACGAACCAAACCTTGACGCTCGTGTTGCTGAGGGGTTGCCATGGTTAGCTATGACCTACGTTGATATGGACTGGGACTGGTTGGTTCGAAACGCCAAGGTACGTGACCGGCAAAACCGATTGGGATTTGCTGTCTCCCTGGCGAGCGAAGTGTCGGAGGGCAGGAAGGAGAGCGAGCGGGCGGGAAAGCTCCGGTCGTGTTTGGAGGTTTTGGAGAGAGCCCGGCTTGCGCGCGAAGATACCTTCTGTCACGACTCGATGACCCAAGCTGAGAGAGCATGGCTGCGAGAGCATCGCTCGGCCTCTGCGGCCCACTGGAATCTCCTGACCGACATGAAGGGAGAACACCTTGCCTACGCATCCGAATGAAAGCATCCCGGAACCATGGCTCTCGTTCCTGCGCGAATTGGATTCGATGGCGCACGAGGACGTTCGGCTGGATTGTATGGGAGGGTTCGTCGTCACGATGGTGTACGGATTTTCACGGCCCACGGGAGATCTGGACGTCTTGGAGATTGCACCAGCGGAAGTCGGCCGCTCCATGCTGGAACTCGGCATGCGGGGCAGTGCGCTACACAAGAAGTACAAGATCTATCTTGACCATGTCGGCGTGGCGCATGTTCCGGAAGACTACGAAGATCGGCTCACGGAGATATTTCCGGGAACTTTTCAACATCTTCGACTCTTAGCCCTTGATCCCTGCGATCTTGCCTTGTCGAAGCTGGAACGAAACATTCAACGTGACCGAGACGATGTGCTGCATCTTGCCCGAACCGTCCCGCTTGACCTGGAAGTTCTTAAAGATCGATATCAGAAGGAACTGCGCTGGCAGCTGGGTAATCCGGAGCGCGAAGACCTTACTCTCCAACTGTGGATTGATGCCATCAAAGAGGAAAGGTCAAAGCAGTAACTAGCCACATACAAATCACTGGGTTGTCGTAGCAATCGGCAACGCTCCCCGGCACACTCTCGTTCTCTCCCTCCTCGACGTGTCTCCAGTCCCTGCTCGTTTCTTTCTCTCCAAATTCCATATCCGGGAGGTGCGTGTGACTCTGTGCATCTCGGCCGTCCAACACCTGCGCAGGCTTCGGGGTGGAGCGCAATCCCATCTGCTGCGGGCGTCCGATGGCGCGTTCTACGTAACCAAATTCCAGAACAACCCCCAACACATCAGAGTGCTTGCCAACGAAATGCTGGCTACACGGCTCGGTCGGGCATTGGGCCTGCCAATGCCAAGTGTGGAAGCGATTGAAGTATGTGACTGGCTCATTGACCACACCGAGGATCTGAGAATCGACCTGGCCGGCAGAAGAATTCCCTGTCGGAGCGGCAGGCAACTGGGATCGAGATACCGTGATTCTCAGACTACTGGCCTAATGCTCGATTACTTGCCTGACCCTCTGCTCGAGAAAGTGCTCAATATCGCCGACTTTGCCCGAGTTCTCGTGCTCGACAAGTGGACTTGCAACAGCGATGGGCGGCAGGCAATCTTCTGGCACGAAAAGCCACGAAGCGAGCGATACACCGCAACCTTCATTGACCAAGGATATTGCTTCAATGCCGGCGAATGGACTTTCCCCGACTTCCCGTTAAGGGGAGTGTATGCCAATAATTGCGTTTACCAGGATGTTCGGGGATGGGATGCGTTCGAACCCGCCCTGAGCCGGGCAGAGCGGATGGATGCGAATCAGATCTGGCAGCTTGCGGCCGATATTCCCGAGGAGTGGTACGAATGGGATAAGGACGGCCTGAATCGGTTGGTAGAAACGCTCTATGCTCGCCGTTCCATGATTCGCAAACTCATCAGCGGCTTTCGCAATTCCAGTCGGAATCCCTTTCCGAACTGGCCGGAAAGTGTTGGATCCTGACCTCAGTCATCTTCACTTTTTTCCGTCCTTACTCTTTTCCCTCCTTCCCACAATCACGACATTCGGCAGGTGCACAATGAGGCCACATGGAAAAACGAAATTGGGATTCTACCCACTGCCCGTCGCGGAAGCCGAGCGCCTTCGAAATTGCCTCGCATTCCCACCGGAGTTCTCTGCGCTCGATCCGTGCATAGGAGATGGCGCGGCTTTTGCGCATTTGCTCGAAGGAACGCAGGCCCGACGCTACGGTATTGAAATTGACGCACACCGAGCCGAGCAGGCAGCCAAGCTGGGCATCGATACTCTGCACGCAAACACGTCTGATGTGCGCTGTCCGGCGGAAGCGTTGTCCCTCCTCTACCTTAATCCTCCGTATGACTTTGAAACTGGTCAGACGAACAACCAAAGGCTAGAGTTGGTGTTTCTACAGCACACGTATCGCTGGCTGAGGCCCGGCGGCGTCCTTGTGTTCGTCATTCCACAGCCGCAATTGAGACCTTGCGCGAAGATGTTGAGCGAACACTTCACCGATCTCGTCGTGTACAGATTGACCGAACCCGCCAGCGTCCAGTACCAGCAAGTTGCAGTGTTGGGTGTGCGGCGCAATCGACACCAGCACATTCGAGACTCCGCGCTACTGGAAAGCGTGCGCTGGCTGGAGATGCTGGCAACCGAAGCCGATCTTGAGGCTCTGGGCGAGACGCCTACGAGCCGCTACGAGATTCCAGACTCAGGCCCCATAGTTCTCACCAATGCGGGTATTCCGTTGGATGCGGTGGAGGACCTGCTGCCAGAGTCATCGGCCTACCGCCAGGCCAGCCGCGTGCTTCTCCCCAAACAACGGGACGTTCGAGGCCGGCCGCTTACGCCGCTGCATGGTGGGCATGTCGGGTTGCTGTGTACCGCTGGAATGCTCAACGGCGTGTTCGGCGAAGGAAATGATCGTCACATCGCCCACTGGCGGTCGGTGAAGTTCACCGATCACTGGGAAGAGCAGGAGGAAGACGGAACCAAGATCCTGCATGACCGGGAACGGTTCTCCCACGAACTCACGCTGGTCTTCGCCGACGGCGAGACCCAAATTCTCACCCACGAGAAGAAGGACTCGCCGTGAAAAACGCACACCTTCGCTTCGGTTGGCTCACCTACGTAAAAACCACAGAGAAAGCCGTCACAAATATCAGGCTGCGCCTGGACCGCTTCATCGGCGAGGTCTTGCCAGACCCTCCGCGACAGGCCAAAGCGCACTTAATCTCCGTGATCGGAGGCGACACACAGATTGCGGCCGTCTCTGCGGCTATTTCCATGGGAGAGCGTTTCATGGTGGAAGGCCCGGGCGTGCCACCGATTCGCGTTTGCCTGGAACGCAACCCGCAATGTTACAAAGGGTCGCTGCAACTTGCCGGGCGCAAGAAGCCTCTACGTCATCTCATGGGAGTCTCCGAGGAGTTTGCGGCCAGTGGCACGTTAGCGGGAACGGATCGAACCCTCTTAGCGGACTCGGGAGCGTCCTTCGTGTGGTCGTCACTGGCGCAGATTCACGGCATCCCAGGAATTCCAGATTGGGCCGAGTGGTTTCTGCGGCAACTCGAAAAACGCAAAGCGGTCGTTCCGATGCTGGGGCTTGGATGTAATCCTGTCCTTGTCAAAGGGAACAAAGAGCAATTTCTTTCCTGGCTCGGTGATGGCTTGTGGGCTGGCGACATTCGCTTTCCCGAATATAGCGGTTCAATCCACTGGCCGAGCCTGGAACTGAAGCAGATCGTACTGCCTGCCGAAGACTGAACCCCTCTCCTCTCCGGTTTTCCAGCGTTGACCCTTCCGAGATTCTTCCCGCATCGTCTGAGGATTTCCATGCCCGAGCTTGCCACCATCTACGACTACATGCGTGCCCACGCCACCATGCTGGGAGAACGGATCCTTCAGGAATACCCAGCTTTGCATCCGTTCGATGCCCCGATCTCCCCTCGAATTGACCGGCTCCTGCGACGACCGTTTCCAGCGCAGACGATTGCCCTCATGGGCGTTGTGAAACGCTGGGAGCGGGCGAGGACCGCCATGGTCGTCGCCGAATGCGGAACGGGCAAGACCCTGATTTCGCTGGGAGCGATTCACGTTCACAGCGACGGGCACCAATTTAACGCTCTGGCCATGGTTCCTCCGCACCTGGTCGAGAAGTGGGCGCGTGAAGCCTTCCTGACGATTCCGGGAATTCGGGTGTTCCTGATCGATGACTTGCGCAACGGCGGTAACGGGAACACTCCGCACGGCGTCAATGAAGTGCGGCTGAAGCAGGGCCGGGTCGTGCGTGAAGGCTTGCACACCACGCTCAGCGACATGAGACTTCGGAAACAGTCTCCGAGTTCCCGTGACCGGTGGCTGTCTTTATGCGCGCGACCGGCGCTGTTCATCGTCGGGCGCGAGCGCGCCAAGCTGGGGTACTTTTGGCGACACGCTTACGTTATCCCTCGTTCGGGCCCTTATCTGGGCTGCGTGGTCAATGCAGATACCGGCAAACCTGTGATGGTGGATGACGGCCGGCTGACCGTTGCCGACTTCGAGAAGTTCAAGATTGCCGAGACCATTGAGTCCTGTGGGGAGAGGTCGTGCCGCCGGGTGCACAGTGCGATGTGGCAGGCCGATCCGGAGAAGATCCCCCGCATGGCTCCGGTCGAATTCATCGGGCGCTACATGCCGGGCTGGTTTGACTATGCCATTTGCGACGAGATCCACCAGCTTGCGGGCGACACGGCGCAAGGCAATGCGTTGGGTACGCTGGCCTCGTGTACCGATCGCATCGTTGGTCTGACCGGCACGCTGCTGGGCGGCTATGCAGACGATCTGTTCAACACGCTATTCCGTCTCGAAGCGAGAAGGATGAAGGAGCACGGCTACGAGTGGGGCACTACAGGACGCAGTTCCTTTATTCAGGATTACGGCGTTCTGGAGACCATCACCAAGGTGGAACCTGCGAACAACGCATGTTCCAAGGCGAAGACCACGAGCACGGTGCGTCGCAAGCCTGGAGCGTCTCCTCTGTTATTTGGGGAATTCTTGATGCAGCTGTGCGCTTTTGTGTTCCTGGAGGACATTTCCGGGGAACTCCCGCCCTATGAGGAAACCTACCTGAGCGTTCCGATGGATCCGCCGATGCGCGAGGCGTACTCCGAACTGGAAGATGAGATTCGGAAGGCGCTGAAAGCGCACCGAGGCAACCGGTCAGTGCTGAGCACCATGCTCAACACCCTCCTGGTGTACCCCGATCACCCCTACGGGATTGGAACCCTGTACGGCACCGAGTTCGATCCTGAGCTCAAGCGCAAGGTTCGATTTGTCATCGCAGAACCACGTGACCTCCCCGAAGAATGCGTTTATTCCAAGGAACGCAGATTGGTCGAAGAAATCAAGAAAGAGCTGGCAGAGGGGCGCCGCTGCCAGGTCTTCGCCGTGTACACACAGAAGCACGACGTCACGGCACGAATTCAACGAATCCTGAATGACGAGGGAATCCGCACGGCAGTCCTGCGTGCCAGCGTAGACACATCCAAGCGGGAAGCCTGGTACGAGAGACAAATCAAGGATGGAGTGCAGGTTGTCATCTGCCATCCCAAGCTGGTGGAAACCGGATTGGATTTGCTCGACTTTCCCACCATCCTTTTCTACGAGTCAGGATATTCGCTGCATACCCTGCGGCAAGCCAGCCGCCGGTCGTGGAGGATCGGACAACGACGTCCCGTGCGGGTGAAGTTTCTTTGCTACGAAGGGACGATGCAGACATCATGCTTGCGCCTCATGGGAAAGAAGCTCCTCGTGGCCCTCACCATGGAGGGCAAGTTCGCAGGTGAAGGATTGCAGAGTATCGATGAAGACGACGACATGCTCTCGGCGATGGCGCGGGAATTGGTCGAGAGGAACGGTATTGGTGAAACTGCCGACTCGGTTTGGAAAGCCCTCAACACAGAACATCAGAAGTTGTTTCCAACCACTGCGCGTTGCGACGATGGCGGCTCGACCGTCGAATTGCCAGGCGTTCTGCTGGATACCGAGTCGGACCCCGCGAGTCTTGTGGAGGGAGCCATGGATCATGCGCCCCTCGTCGTCTTCGGACAGCGACCGCAATTCTTGTCAACAAAGCGGCGGCGCGTGCGGGTAGCAGTCCCGGAACAGCCGTCATTATTCGGCTGCAGTTGACCAGAAAATCGCTCGAAGTCAGGTGCCCGCAGTCCTCGCCGGTCGTGACGGAGATCCCCTCTCCGGAATCGCCCAACCCCCGCCAGTAATTCAGCGGTATTCGCGCTGTCGCATTTGTCGCAGCTCAAGAAGTTTGTTCCAAATCGACGTTTCAAATCAATGACGTTTCAAATCAACAAGGAGGAAGAAGTATGTCAGAAACTAGTACGCTCATCGGTTATAGCGGCCGGACCATTGGCCGCGAAGAACTAACGCTGGTGCCGACACCGGCGGCAACGGAAACGCACCGGCCGATCCCGCATCACGAGATCGTGCAAGCCCTGATTGAGACACTGGGCTTTCGGCACATCGGAGTCGTTCACGATGAATACGCGGTATCGCCGGACGGCATGAAGGCCTTCGGCGTTCTCGACCTCGCAACCGAAATGGAAGGATGCCGCTTCTCCATCGGGCTGCGCAACTCCCACGACAAGAGCATGCGCCTGGCGATGACCTGCGGCTATCGCGTGTTCGTGTGCTCGAACATGGCGTTCGCCGGGGACTTCACTCCAGTACTCGCCAAACACTCGAAGTCGTTTTCGCTGATCGACTGCATCTCGGTTGGCGTGGATCGCATGCAGCGGAACTTCGAGCCCATGCGCAAGCAAGTGGAAGGCTGGCAAAGAAGTGAACTGACCGATGTGACTGCGAAGGTGGTCATCTACGAGGCATTCGTCGAGGGGAGACTGGAAGCCCCAAAGCATCTCGCCCGCAGCGTGCATGACCTCTACTTCGAGCCCAAGTACGAGGAATTCCGGCCGCGAACCATCTGGAGTCTCTCCAATGCGTTCACGTCGGCACTCAAGGAACTGGACCCCATCCCGCAGTTCCGGGCTACGGCCAAGCTCGGCGAATTTCTGGAAGCCCGGTTCTCGCAGTCGTTCTAGCCCACGAGGGCGGTGTCCACCGCCCCTTTTCCAAGAGAAGTAAATCTCTGCCTTACACGCCCCATGCGGACGCGCGTCGCCCGCGTGGGGCGAAGAGAGGAGTCATTGTCATGTTTTCATTGTTTCCACTTGGGCAAATTTTGGCCACACCCGGCGCGCTGGCGGCGCTGGAGAGAGCGCAGCAGCCGCCCACATGTTTCCTGGCCCGTCATGCCAGCGGCGACTGGGGCGAACTGGAGCCAGCCGATGTGACAGAAAATCAGTACAGCATTGCTCATGGGTTTCGGTTGCTGAGCAGCTACCAGACGAATGCTGGTGAAAAGCTATGGATCATCACTGAGGCTGACCGGTCCGCCACCACGCTGCTTCTGCCGGAAGAGTACTGACGAGCCGCATGAATCGGATCATTGGTAGGGCCCAGGTTCCGGTTCAAATCGTACTCCAACCAGGAAGGCTCTCTTTCCCAATCGGTTCGCGTAATTCGTAGAATACAAAGACCTCGTTTGACGGAAAGAACACTGAGAGCGCTGAAACTGTCGTATCCTCAGCTTCTGCTCGCACAACTGGCTTCGCTTCCCGTGGTTCTTCGTACACAAAAGTGCAAAGACCAATACTTAGCGAGAGATTTCCGGTCGGTGCTTGTAACATAACTGTGCCAGCTTTCTTGCCTTTCTTGATGGGATCGATTGAGGCCTCCGACATCTGGCCTTGCAGACCCAAGGCCCAATCAGTCCCCTGCTCAAGGATGCCGCGCCGGGACTGCTGAAATGGGCTTTCTATGACCACGAGGATCTCGGCGGAGTCCTCCTTCCACTTGTTGAAGATTGCGACAGCATCCGCTAAGGAAAGAACCATATACGTTTCTCCGCCAGCACGATTTCAAACCGGCACACTTCAATCTTGCCAAGAAGGCATGCCTTGAAGGCCGCATCTGGCTAGCAAGTGCGATTTCGCCTCAGGTTCGCACAAAAGCCTCCTGAAAATCAAAGGTCGAAGATGCTGTGGAACGACAGGGAGTTCGAGATGAAAGCTCTGCAGAAGGCAGTCGAGGCTTTGTTCAAACGGCGCGGTACATCACTCCCTGAAAACATTCTTTTCGCTCAGAAGCGTCCGCACGTGGAATAGCTGTCTAGCAAAAGGCAGCAGAGAAACTCCCGCAGGCTTGCCTTTCGTATCAGTCTGAAAGCCGACCCACCAGAGTTGCAGCAGCGGCGAATGTCCATTCCTACTCCCCCATCTGCCGCAGATTCGCACGTTGCCAAAGGAGGTAGCCTATGAGGCTGCGCCGAAATGAGTATTGCCCGATCCATCGATCACGTTTCTGCTGTGGCCGTGAGCAGATCCGGAAAGAACGCAGATTGATGAGACTGGGAGTGCGGCGCGTTGAAGATCCGCATCACCCGCGGGGATATCGGGAATTGAGGTCCCCGGCCGAGATGCGCAAGCTGCTGAACCGGAAGGTCATCAAACAGGACAGAAAGTGCGCGATCTGCCACGCAGAGTTCAGCGACTATAACGACATCGTGCCGGACCACCGGGATCCAAAAGGGATGGGCGGAGCGTGGAGAGATGACCATCCAGATAACATTCAAGCAACCCATTGGTGGTGTAACAGGGACAAAGGGTCAACCAGGATGGCTGTCTGACGGCCCATCAGCCGGCTCCTCTCCATCCCGCTGATGAATACACCTTTGCCAAGCAACCCGCGCGTGGGAAGTGTGCCTTTTCTTTGCCGCCTAGTGAGGAAACTCCGCCAGCCAGCAAAGTTGGCGAGATCATCGCACGAGGCGATCGCGGATAGCTCAGCCGAGCTCGTCTCCGCCGTGCGGGCCGGTTATGGCAACTTTTTCAAAGCTTCGAACCCACCGTGCGTCCCTCAGACCGCTATGAAGCCGCTTCCCGTGCTTCCGCGCATAGCGAAAATGGTCTTCTGGCCACGACTGCAACTGCAACTTAGGTTTCGCCGCCTTCCCGCATCCTTTAGCGTTGAGTCTTTAGGCCACTGACGATGTGCTCCCTTCCTTTGGTGGGTAAAGAAGCAGGCCTTGCGATGGGCGGCGGGGAGGTTGCCGCGTTCCGGGATTTTCAAGTGCAAGAAACTGTGTGTAGAGGCGGTCTGCTGGACAATCCGGAAAATGGCGGATCCGCCACGACGTTTCCATCGTTGTCGTACATGGCCCGCTGCAGGAGTTTCGATAGCGTAGCAAAACAAGCTATTGAAGCAAACGCAGCTTGTCTTCCAGTTGATAAGCCTCTGCAACCCCCATCCGGACGAGCGCCGCAAGCAAATTGTCCGCATCCCTTCTCAGCGCTTGTTGTGACTGAAACAACTTTGAGTCAAGGGTTAGGATGGCTTCAATCAAGGCGCACAGGCGACGCCCGACGCCGTGGTCAACCCAGAACTCTTTGTCGTCCGAGATTGTCGTGGCCCAACTTAACCCGGCCCCAACAATCAATGGCAGATGCCCCGCGGATGGTGCAGTTTCAATAAGGTTCAGCAACGATATCGCTACAAGGAGAAACGTTCCTTTTCCCGCCACTTCTTCGAGCAGCGGAAGAAATGGGGTCAGTCGCTCAACGCCTTTCGGTTTGAGATAGCATTTTGCCGGTTGAAAATGCCCGTAATCGTTGAAGAGCACTACCGCGACAGCAGGCCCAAGGTGGATCTCGATCCTCTTCGAGCGATCACGGACATGGCGCTCCCAACCTCTAGTTTTCATCAGTCTTTGAGCAAGCGCTGATCTCACGTGCAGCAACTCGCTGTCATGGAGCGTGCAATCGTTGAAATACGCCCCGTCAACCTCACGGAGGAAAACGGTCGTGATATCAAGGAAGGACTCGTCCGGCAACGCGCTGACGGGTTCGAGGGCGACTTTGTCAATCTGCGCCGACGTCAGTCCCGGCAAGCACTTGGCGAGCAGCTTGAAGAATGCGTCGTTCCATTCTCTTGGACGACTTTCTGCGTCGTCATCCTCTTCAAGCTCTGCCCCGTTCGCAACCATCGTCCACGATGTGTAGGACTTGACGATATCGCGCAGCCACGGCCTCTTGGAAACATCGCACAAGCTCGCGGCGCTCGCGAGCCACAATGCCGCGCCCTGATAGTCGACGTACGCAACCGGTTCGGGTTGTTCCTCGACAGTTTGTATCTCCCGTTCCCGTGCTGAAACGAAGCGATGTCGCGGGCGGGCCGGGTTGGCCGGGAATGCGGGCCACTCGGGTTCCTCTCTCTTACCCTCAAGCCACGCCAGCTCTGCCTCAATGGCGGCTGCGACATTCTTTCGGTGAGCCTCTACGTGGGCATTATGCTCGTCCTCCGGTTGTCTCCAATTCCGCCGCGACTGCATCCGCGCGGCGAATGAACACCGGAGCACTGAACGCGGCAGACGCTCATCTATCTCCACGAGCAATCCAGCCGCAGCGGCAAACCCATGTGCCGCCGCAGGGTTGTCATCTCCAGCGCTTTCCAGAATTATGCGGACGTCCCCGATGGCAATGCGGTTTTTCAGCAGCAGAACCATTCCGGCGAAAGCTATCGCAATGGGATTGAACTTCAATCCATCACGAACTCTGTGGACAGGGTCGCTCTTGCTGCCTCAAGGCTCCACCGCGGGTTTCGTGAATCATCACTACGGCATACGCGGGCTTGTTAACAGATTCTCTGGCAGCTTCAAGAATTGACTTTCCTTGTTCAATGAAGGTCCGCCCTACCCGGTCGTTGTATACGATGGTTTGCGGCTGATAACCGGAATCACTCGGATACATTTCATCTGTAGCCTTCCGGAGATCTTGCAAGAACTGGGTTCCGCATGTCTCAATTATGCTCTGCGGAATAAAGAACAACTGACGGCCCAGTGGCCCACGCGAGTAGAAACCTGCATTCTTGTCGCGCAGAAGGGTAGCACGAACGTGGCCGAGCGAGTCCAAGCTTACGTGTTGTGCACCAGGAGTTCCGCAGGTCGATAGTATTCGACCGTTGCCAAATTCGAGATCGGGCACTTGGAAGATTTTTTGCTCGGTGGAAACTGCCGTAGTCCCAACACTCAGGTGAACTCGTCCGAACGACAACTTACTAACGTACTCGCTAAGAAACTTCTGCGTGAGTTGCCTGCGCTCGTGCGGATCATAAAGCCGCTTTTTTCCTGCAAAGCGTGGGGCTTGGAATGAATCGAGAACGGGAAAGCAAAGAGCAGCAGGCGCTCCCCTAAGCTGGCCCGTGTTCGTCTGATAGAGGAGAACTGAGGAAGTCGGGCGTAAGCGGCCAATTTCGGGCGGTGCCGGCTTCTGAACTTCCCTTACGATGAAGTCTAGGAGGGAGCAAGATTCTCCAGGAATTTTATACTCCGACAATGCTAAGTCCGAGATCTCATGTAGATGAACCTCGTACCAACGATGCCCGTAGCGATATACTACGCTCCGACCTTTATATCGCCTGAATTCGGAGCGCGTAATGCCATCCGGAAGCGCTGTAGAACTGACAAATTTTGAAGCCACATCCACGCACAATCCAAGCCCTCCCTCAGGAGTTGCCATGACTCTTGCGGAAAACCCGGTGTAACGAGTGATATTGTTCCGGTCGCTTTCGCCTCTCTTTTCGTAAAACGCCTTACCCGCGCCCGGTTGCCAGAGCATCGGGTGCGTCGACAGCGGTGCTTGTAGCATGAACTGAAGAAATCGGATGGCGATTTGCCGGTGTTGTGGGTCGGTGCTTCTGAAATCGACATCATAAATTTCGCCTGCCTGATCGAAATAGACGGTAGTTCTAACCAGGTCCAGGGATGATTCTGGTGAATCGGCATCACTGCGGACAATCAAGGTAGGGCCATCGGTGGATTCCAAAACAAGCGCAGGAGTTCTCAAAGTGAAACTCATTCGCTTAGCGATGGCCTGTCGATTTTGAAAATATTCAGCGTGGTCAACCTGAAGTCCGCGAATCCGATAGACACGATAACATGCTGTGAGCCCTTCCAGGTTGAGAATGGGAAAGATGTTTGTCTGAATCAGATTCATGTCGCACTCCAGCAGATTTCTCGAAATCCGCACCCTTTGCAGGTAGACGCAAAGTTCGTAACGCCAAAGTCCTCGTCAGATAACTCCTGATATTTCCGACCTGCAATCGCAAGCTCTATTTCATCGACGCTTTCGGCGATATACGCTTCCGCTCTCTCCACTTCATCGCCTTCCAAGTGATAACGACGCGTATTGCCTGTAAGAAGTTGTGCTTCGACCAGTTCAGTGTCCTTTGGCTCAAACGTTTTGATATTGCTTGGAAAGTCCTTGTGGGGTCTGCAGCGCGTCAAGGCCATCGCATAAACAGCAAGCTGCAACCAAGCTTCTTGAATTCCGAACGAATGGACTTTCCAATCGACAATCAAGGGCGCTCGACCGTTCGAGAACACGATCAGATCCGGCACCGCTCTCACCGAAGTCCCGCAGTGGTGAAAGACCAGTGTCCGCTGCGATACCAGGAGACTCGCCTCCTTGAGGACGGACTTGATTTCCTGCATATTGAAAAGATTTGATAGCGCGAGATCAATTTCGCTCAAGGCCAGTTCAAGGTCGCGATCTTGAATTGATTCGCGATAATACAGCTCACGTAATGCGACGAAATCATGAAGTGAGGCATTCACGTCTTTGAGGTCATTGTGGCTACGAGCAAAACTGAGATCTCGTGAAAACTGCTCGTGTGCCAGCCGTTTAGCCTCTTCTAGTGTGATTTTCTGTCCTTTGCGGAGTCGATTCACGATCACTACCGAAATCAATCTGTCTACAATCTGGCCTCGCCACGCGGATACAGACTGTAGCTTGCCCAGGAGATAAATCTTCCGCCGATGTTGGTCCTTTGCTATCGCGCTCGCAACAATGTTCTTGTAGTACCACTGTCGTGGACATCGCCTAAACATTCGAGATTCGGAGATAGACCACACGTCAGCGTTTACCCCCAGATCGCCTCGTACGCAAGAAGTGCAGGTAGTCCGCCAATTCCTCCTCCTCGTCTTGTGTTGTCGTACCTAATCTGGCAACAATTCGAGACACCCCCTGCTCTTCAGGAACAGGATATCCAGCCAACCGCAAACACTCCACATACGGGACCCCGTATACTTTGCTCAGCTTCTGCAAAACGGTGGGAGAAGGTTCCTGCACTCGATTGTTCTCAAGTTGGCTCAAATACGCATTTGAAATTGCGATCTCTGCCTCCACTTTCCGTAAGCTCAGGCCCTTCATTTTTCGAGCGTTTGCCAAATACTCACCCAGGGTTTTCATGATGCGTTATATACAACGAGAATGCTTGATATGTCAAGCAGTCATTTGGGGTGTAAAATTCTGCCCACGGAGGCTAATCTAGTAATCGATGGAGCGGGTTCTAGGCAACGGCACGAGGACCATATACTCGATCGGGCATTCGAACCTGTCGATTGAGGCATTCATTGGGCTCCTCCAACAAACCAGAATGGAAGTCATCGTTGATACACGTTCCTATCCCTATTCCAAGCATGCGCCCCATTTCAGCCAGGAGATGCTCAGTTCTGCGATCAGAGGGTCGGGCATCAAATATCTGTTCATGGGAGAAGAGCTCGGCGGACGCCCGAAGGAGAAGCGATTCTACGACGCCGATGGACGAGTCCTTTATGGGCTAGTTGCAGAGACGAGGCAGTTCCAAGAAGGAATCGAGAGAATTCAACGCGGATCAGAGAATTTTCGGATTGCGCTTCTTTGCAGCGAGGAAGATCCTACATTCTGTCACCGAAATCTTCTCATCGGCCGGGTATTGCGAACGCGGGGGTTCGACATTCTCCACATTCGGAAGAATGGGCTCCTTGAACCCGACGCGAAAGTGCTTGAACGTAATTCATACCAATTTCGTATGTTCGGCGAGTCTGAGGCGGAATGGAAATCTATACAATCGGTTTTGCAAAGAAAAGCGCAGAGCAATTCTTTGAGACGATTCGGCGGGAGCAAATCCAGCAGTTGGTAGATGTTCGCATTCACAATTCATCGCAGCTGGCTGGATTTACTAAGAGCGGTGACCTCCCCTATTTCTTAGATCGGCTGTCCGGTGCTTCCTATCGGCACGAACCCCTGTTAGCCCCAACCGCTGAGTTGTTATCTTCGTATCGCTCCAAAAAAGTAAAGTGGGACGAGTACGAGACAGAATTCCTCCGATTATTGGAGTCGCGGCATGTAGAATCTGTCCTGTCCCGCGAAGATTTTGAAAAGAAGACCGTTTTGCTTTGCAGTGAGGCAACTGCTTCCAAATGTCATCGCCGACTCGTGGTCGAATATCTGTCTCGATTTTGGCCTGATGTAAAAGCGAAGCACTTGTAGACAATGGAAATTGCTGTAACACATCTGACGCGGATGCAACCAGGATACATCTGCGTTGCCGGGCTGGATGTTAAGACCCGAGCGCATGTGCGACCAGTTTTGAAGGGACGACTCCCCTCAAATCTTCTCACGCAGGGAGGAGGTCCCTTTGAAATAGGCGCGCTGGTAGATCTGGGCGAAGTAAAGCATGTAGCCAGTACGCCAGAAGTTGAAGATTATTTATTCGATGTCTCGAAAGCACATCGGCTTAAGCGTCTGGATTCGAAAGAGTTTTGGAAAATTCTCTCATCGGGAACCGGCAAGAATCTGGCTGGCATCTTTGGGAAGCACCTCGAAGCGCAAGCTAAGGGCGCTGCCGTCGAAGAGGCAAAGGGAACGGCTTCGCTTGGTTGCCTCTCAGTCGATGACGCCACTCTCGACGTGAACCCTTGGCAATCGATACGAATGGGGTTTTCTAGCGGAGACTTCGATGTCGATCTTTCCGTCACCGATGTCAGACTGGTAAAACCAGACTTCAAGACTCCGAATCAGAAGAAGATCGAAATAGCCCAGCAGAAGCTAGCGAAGGAAGTCTCTGCAATTATCTGCGTGGGGCTTACACGTCCTTGGACGAAGCCCGGCGATGATCGTCGTCGCCACTGGCTCCAAGTCAACAACATTCATTTCTCCGATGATCCTCTGGGACTTGATTTCGAATAATCCGCATAGCGAAATCTAAGGTTTTTCCATACTCGGTCGAGAACCCGACGTTGACTGTCCAACCGTAGAACCGTAGAACTAGCTTCGCCGTGCGTCTGCCTATTCCGTCAGCGACGTCATCGACTCAACCGATGGCTCGGATAATAATAGTAGGTGTTAGATAGAAGCAGACCAATGAACGCTCCGAAACTACATCACTATGTGCCGCAGTTCTATCTGCGGCGGTTCACCGATGCTTCGGGCCAGCTGTGGCTATGGGATCGCGACCGAGATCGTGTTTGTCGCACGCGGCCCAGCGGGGTGGCGGCGGAAAATAATTTCTACTGGCATGAAGAACTGGCGGCGCTGGGACATGATCCGCTCGTGATGGAGAAGCAATTCTCCCAGCTTGAGAGCGAAGTGGCCCAGATCACCGGACAATGGCTGGAATGGCTCCGGGACATGAAGCCGATGGGCAAAGTCGAGGTTCCGGACATCAACCGCGAGTTGGTGTCGCTTTATATCGCCTTGCAATTCCTGCGCACCGCGGACTCTAGGGACATTCTTGCCGCTTTCGCAGAGCAGAAGGTATATGGTAGGCCGGTGGCTGAGGCTGAGAAGCGGCTGCTGCATCTGGACATGCTGTGGAAAGATAGCATGTACGAAGGTCTGGCGGAGCGGATTAGGAGCGCGACCTGGTTGTTCGGGCGCAACATGACAGCAACCCCTTTCATCACCTCCGACAATCCCGTCGCATTCCGCACCGGGGATAACGCGATGTGGCTTAAGGTAGGGATGTATAGCAATGGCACCTACTCAGTGTTTCCCATGGCTCCGGACATCGTGATGTATTGTCATCCGAAAGAGCCCCCGTGGGAGAAGCTCGGCCAGCTCGACTGCCGCTTGTCGCCTGTGACCTTCACCGAGGAGATGGTCGAGAGTGAAAATAGTGGCCAGGTCTTCATGGCGTCGCGCTTTGTCATTTCGTCACGCGACAGTTTTGATCGCGAGCGCGAATTCGCAAAAAGCATCGGCACTGACCTTTACGAACCTTATTGGAAGCCACAAAGACAGCATCAACCTTGAGGCCAGCAACCGCGAATATCGAGTACACGACTGACTGTCGGTCAGCCACCTATGCACTCTTCTGGCGTTTGGAAGGAGATTGTGTGTGCCACGTGTGGGCGGTATCAGCCCCGAACATCCGTAAGGTCAAGGGTCGATTGAGGCGGGTGCACGGCTTCAGCCATTCGCAACGATTTGCCCGCGCTCAAAACCGGTGTCGACCTTCTGCTCCCCAGCCTGAATCGCTGCCTCGATCGCGGACTCCTGCGTGGCAAAAGTATTCGGCACGTAGAACTGCGTCTCCGTCACGCCGCGCGCATCATGTTCCTCGACGGAGAACTCCGCCGAGAATCCGCCATCTCTTAGTTCGTTCGCGCGTGCCTCAATAACGTAGCCCTTATAGCCCAGCCTGCGCTTCATGCCCGAAAACCTCGTGCCACAATTATCGCACTCTGGGGTTGGGACGCTCGCCCGCAACACCGTCCGCTTGCAGGAGATCCTGGCCCACCGAGTAAGCGGATTCAACTGAGCTTCGGTCGCTGGGCGCCAGTTTTCCTCGAACTCGAGTGGCCTCGACTTCCTCCTCGCGACCGGCTGCTGTTTGGCGGTTCTTCTGACGGCTCGTTCCCGCCGCTTTCAACTTGGCTCGCTTTACTTCTCGCCAGAAGGCTGCCCGGGCGGCGATGTCCGTCATCTGAAGCACGTCAGCGATTTCCTTCCAGTCGAAACCACTCCGGCGCAAGTCGAGCATCGTTCGACTCTTATCGTTGAGATGGTGGGTCAATCTCTCTAAATCCAACCGGAGTTCCACAAGAGCCGTCCAGTCGGGGGCAATTCGCCGTTCTGACAATTCGGTGCTTCCACCGGGGAGTGCGACCGCTATGAATTACGAGACTTTGCCCGTGGCATCGGAGTGTCGGTGACAGAGGTGTCAAAACCGATGATGCCAACACAACCGTTGCTCGCAATGCCCCACCGGGCTTGGCAATCCGCGCGATGGACGTGGTGCAGGTGAAAGCCGTCCCTCTACTAATTAAGGAACAGTTCAAGGGGTAAAGGCATCAAAATATTTTTTTGTCATGGAATATTGACTGGCTGTCATGCTAGTGAGAACCTCAACACAAAAGCCCACTTCGTCGATTCAAGCGAGTCTGAATTCTGAGGTCTTTCCTTGGAGAGTCGCAACCTTGGCCCCGAGTGGGTGATTGCCGGCCCAGATGGTGAAGCTCGGCACCGCACCGCTAGCCATGAGCAACTTCTGGACGCTGCGCGGATCGCGTGGCCGAATGCACTTTCGTATGCGCGTCAAACGAATGCTCCTGACTGTGACTCTATTGCAACGGAGGTCTGGGAGGAACTTCTTCGTTCCGTTTTGAGAACGATGCGTCGGATTGGAAACCTGCATCATGTCTCGAATTTGGAGTCGTACTTGATTGGTGCATTTCACCACCGTTTTCAACGTGCGTTAGCAAAGGAAAGGCAATACCGACAGAGAGTACTGCTGACGGAGTCAGTTGAAGAGCTTGAAAGGATTGGACGAGTTCAAGATTGGAAATCCGCCGAAAGGCTGGACCGGGATCTACAGGTCCAGCAGACTTTGAAGCTTTTGGATCCATGGACAAGGCGAGTGTGGAATTACATCAAGTACGGTTATTCGATCAAAGAGATTGCACGACGCCTTGATCTCACCGAATCCCAAGTTGAATTTCGGTATCGACGGAGGCTCATTCGATTGCGAGACTACCTCCGTCGCCGCAGCGGGAGCGCCGCCTAGCTGGAGGATACTGTGGTTACGATGGAGCCAAGGAGACGTACAGCTAAGCCCATGTCGAAATGGTGGAACCTTGATTAACTTTCTACGCAAGAAGCGACAGAGAAGCGACAACGGAGAATTCTTAAAACTCCTCAGTCGAGAGTTAGCAAAAGGATTTCCGAACCCAGATCGAGCTGGCTGTCCTGACTCGGAGTTTCTGCAACGGGTGGCGCGTCATCAAGTCCCTATTTCCGAAATTGATCCGTGGATCGATCATCTCGGCTCGTGCAGCGAATGTTTCGGAGAGTTCAATCGGCTCAAAGTGGATTCGAGCGCACTCCGGCAGCGGCGACTGTTTTTATATGCTGCTGTGGCGTGCATGGTTCTCGCCAGCTCAGGACTCCTCTGGAGGCAATTGAGCAAGGGGCGGGAAATCTCCACGCCGGTCGCGGGTACGTCTGAAACAGAGCCTGCCGTGACAAGGGGTGTCAGCAGTGGACAGAAGGATGTAGCTGACACTGGCGCGGATAGGAAACCTTTCGAGGTGACGCTCAACATCACGCGGTCCGCGACGCGTGGTGAGAACGGCACGAATGACCGCCAGATCTTCCGATTACCAGCTCGACTTGTGGCGTGTCGCATGACACTGCCGCTTGGTAGCTCTGAGGGACTGTACTATGTCCGTGTTCAACGGGCTGCTCAAAGCAAGGTCCTAAAGACGGTTCAGAGAAATGCGGATGTCAACAACGGCGATCTACGGCTTGACGTTGAGTTGGACCTGTCGAATATGCCTGCCGGCCAATATCTGCTGTCCTACCGCCATGCTGGTGAATCCTGGCACCATGTGCCAATTTTGATCACAAACTTTACGGACTAGCAGACCGTCGGTGATTCGATTTCCCGAACAAGTCTACGAGGGAATCATCGGAATAGATGAAAAGGCCGCGCTTACTGCAGGACATCCAAAGCCTGGTTGAGTTGAGCGTCGTCCCCATGAGCAAGGGCTTTCGGATCAACGTCCACAAGAACGTCTGGCTGCACGCCTGATCCCTCGGTGTAGTTTCCATTCGGACTGTACCAACCGACTATCGGCATGTAGAGCGTGTAGCTGTCTCCTACGTTGAACGTCGTAGACCCGAGGACATTACCCATCGTCTTTTGGCCGACGAGAGTAGCGAGCTTTGTGTCTTTTGCGAACTGGGCGGCCATCTCTCCGGCGCTGTTCGTGAATTCATTTACTAGCATCACAATGCGACCGTGGAACGGTTGTCGCCCCAACCCCTGAGTAAGCAGCATCAACGACTTATCCTGAACAGAAAAACGGGCCAGACAAAGCAGCACGCCGGCTTTGGTCTGCGGCATCGGAACGCGAGGCAGTTCGGTGGCGCTGTATCCGCGCTGCAGCCGTTTTCGGGTGATGTCATACCCGATAGGAATTTGGTCGGCGCAGAGATAGCTGACAAGATTCGCGAATCCTAAGCTGCCGCCCAGACAACCGCGCAGATCGATAATGAGACGGTCACAACCCTTGGACTTCAGATCGTCCACCGCCGCTTTCAAGAGCTTCGAGAAGCGGACTCCAAAAGATCCAGAGAAAAAAGGAACCTTCAAGAGCCCGACGTGCGGCGTGAGCATTCGGTGGCTTACGCTCTTTGGTTCGATCAACGGTGGCCGTCCTTTGCGAGCTTTCCTTTGAGGAACAGTTATCGAAATGTTTCTCGTCTCTTGCTGGCCCGGCAATTTTGTAGTCACCTGATGATCCTGACCGAAACGGAAAGCAGGGAATGCTGGAGGAGTGGCTTGCGTGCCGTCCACGCTGACTAGCAGTTGGCCGGGAGCAACACCAGCGCGCGCTGCAGGGCCATCTTCGAACACATCGAGAAACATCCAGCGCGGATGGCCGCAATCGATCACTGATCGCAGAGTGGCGCCAATGACATGCTGCGGCCTAGTCGAATTCACATCGGTAGCATAAAAATTCGTGTGGCTGGATTTTAACTTCGCGAGAAGAGCGCGGATGCCTTCTTCGAAGGCGTCTTCGTCCGCGGCAGCCAGGGTGGGGGATTGCTGATCAACTTCTCGACACCATTCCCCGTAATCGATGTTTCCGATATTGAAATGGTGCTTGAGAACTAGGGTCTTCACCCGTGAAATAATCGCTAAGCGCTGTGTCTGGTCAGTCAATGCTCTTCCTTTATTACTGCACAATCGGCGGTGGGGCAAGTCCTTCTAGAGTGAAGCCCGCCCAGTAATAAGGAACGGCCTTGCGCGGGCCAAACTTCTTGAGCATGCTTCTTTTGGCGATTCTCAACGATTCTGGAGCGGACTTCTTGCGACCCAGTTCCGCATAGAAAACCTTCATCAAATAAAGAGTGCTGTCGTCATCAATCGTCCAAAGAGTCGATACGACGGTACGAGCGCCGGCCAAGAGGAAAGCACGAGCGAGCGTGGAAATCCCCTCTTCACCCTCGACCGGTCCGACAGCCGTGTCGCAGGCTGACAGTACAACTAGATCGGCATCCAACGGGAGCTGAACGATTTCCGAAGGGTACAGGGACCCGTCCTCCCCGTGCTGCGGATCACTGCGGAGGACAAGAGCGGCTCGATCGGGGCTGGTGGTATTTGCAATGGCATGTACGGCGAGATGAATGATTCGATGATTGACCGACTTCTTGAATGCCGTTTCCGTGGCCTCTTTGCCAAGGAGCAACTTATTCGACGGATTTGACAGTGCCGCCGCGGCTTCCACTGCCTCGTCCCTTGAACTCGGAAGGTCCCCGAGCTTTGTCCCGCTTTGCTGGTAAGGAACACCACCGACCGCTAGTAGTCCATGTGCTGATGATTTATGCTTCGCCGCCGTGCGCAACAGAAAGAAACTCGTTGCTGACGGAGCATAGACGACCGTTCTCGACTCGACAACATACCGTCCGGAGGGCTCGACGAGCGCGTCGAACGGGACCATGTGAAGTTGGCCATCACGAACGATGATGAGCTGCTTTGCGCCTTTTAGTTCGGGGAGTCCGCCTAACAGGACATCGTACAAATGGCGGGCCTCGCCGTCGGCCCGTTCCTTCGCTTTCAGCTTGCCAAGGTAGGCAACCACAAGTGAAGAGATCGCTCCCTTCGCCGGCAGCTTGGCGATGCGGATACTGCTGCGAGTGATGACCAAACAGTACGAAGTAGGGTCATCTACTACATATTCCAGGAGAGCCTCCGAATTCGAAAGGCTCTCTTGCAGTTGCCGACTGGTAATAACCTCGTGCTCTCGTGCCTTCAGGATGCTGACTTCGGGACTGACCGATCTGAACTGCTCGGCTAGGAAAATCTGGTCCCGGAGCTTTTGAATATCTTTGTTTGAATGCGCTTCGGTCAGTTGAAGGCGCAACCGGGCGAGATTCTTTTCCGTGGCCAGAGACTCGGGCGAGGTTTTGTCTCCGGACATCAGAAGATCTGTCATCACTCGGCCGCGAGCCTGCTCGACTACAGTGAAAGCCTTTGTCGGATCGTCGCCTTGTTCAGCAATCAAGCCGAAATGCTTCTCATACAAGTCGCCTACACCTTTAATGAGAGCTGTTTTTCCGAGTGCACTGTCCGCGTTGCCGATCATTACATCTTGAATCGTAGCGGCGCGGTCGTAGGTCTGATCGGCCTCGGCATACTCCTTCCGGCTCACTTGAATCTGTGCCAAGACATTCAGCAGCTTTGGGATCAGGGGGATATATCCGAGCGCCTGCGCGGACTCAGCCGCACGGCGAGCAAGCACTTCGGCTTGCGACAGATCTCCGGTGAGTCGATACAGGTCCGAAAGTTCGCTTTGAAATTCCGGGAGTGCGTGCGTATCACCGGCAATTTCTGAGTGCCGGACAGCCTCGCTGAGATACGCAATGGCGCCCGGCAGGTCTCCTCGGGAGCGGGCTATTTGCGCACCCATTGAATTCAGTTCCGATAATTGGTCATCACTCGCTTGAGCCTCAGGGCGGGCGAACAACTTCTTCAACTCTTCTTGTGCTGCAGTGACTTGGCCAGCTTGAACCATAGCCGATAGTCGTGCCTGATGCGCGATGATTGGATATCCTGCATCGGGATTTGCCTCCGCAATTGCAATGGCCCGAATCGCGTACAGATTGGCCTGATCGTTCATCCCTTGCAACACAAGCCCACTCGCCGTGGTGGACAAATAGAAGATCTGCCCGCCGATATCGCCGGCTTTTGTCGCAGCGATCAATGCTTGAGCAACATTGCGTTGAGCACCCGGAAGATCTCCGTCATAAAAATCTGCAAAACCCAGTTGCCCTTGAGCGCGGTATTGCCACTTTGTATTTCCGAGGGATTGTGCCAGGGAAGCTACCTCCGTCCAATCGCGACGCATCGCTGGCGTATCGCTTTCCCCGTCGAAATCACCTTTGACGATGAGACAGAACATTCGAAGCTCTTTATCAGATTGCAAGAGCGGATTCGCGGCGAGTTCTTGACCCAGCATGTAGGAAAGTCTTACGAGTGGAGCCGGCTCCGCTCCCGCCCTGATTGCTCCCAACCGTGCGTATAGCGCGTTCCTCTTGTCACCCGCTGCTTCATACATTTGTTGAGATTTCGTGAAATACGGACGCGCAGCGCGCCAGTTGTACAGATCGGAGAAATAGAGCGCTCGCTGTAGCAGCGCGTCCGCACTGTCATCTGCCAGGACAACAGAACTTGATGCCACCACACGTAAACAAACGGCCAGCAGAAAAATGGCACAGATTCGGCGAGGGGACACAACAACAAATGAGGTTAGAGAGAACGCTTTTCGTTTCGGTCGCGCGCTTCGTTTGGCAGGACCATCCGAAAGCGGTTTGATACTGAAAGGGATACTGTCTGGGCCTAGCTCTTGGCCAACCATCGCGAAAGACCTCTCTACTAACGAGTTGCTGTTGGCCAGATGAGCCCAAGATTGCCATCGACTGCGATGGAAGTCAAGCCTGGCGCGCACTTTGGGGCCTGAGAACAAAACAATGGTCTAGTTTTCCAAACATTTCGTGATGCCTTTTTCCTCCCGCAGGTTCCTTTACTAGATATGGGGGTTGATTGTTGCCGACTGCCGAAAGGGACTCGGCGCAGTGTTCCCCAACGTTGAAATGCGTCACGCGCACGCATAAATCGTTCTCGGCAGCGACAAAGGTTCGTTCCGGAGAGAACCGGAAGAGCAGCCTGTATCTTGATGGCTCGCACGGTGCTACGCGGACGTAGCAGTCAAGCCAGAGACGTGTGGAATGGAGTCTGCAATGGACAGCCGTGATGGTGATAACACAAGCGCTCGGAACAGTCGCCGTACTTTTCGCTGGCCCTCGCAGGCGCGACAGCTGGTGAGAGATTACAAAGAGCGGGTTGGCAAGACGCACTTTGACAGTGACGCCGGCCGAAGAATACTCGTAACAAAGCTGGCCCAGCTTTCCGGAAATCCCCGAGATGCCTGTCTGCGTTTTATACGCCAGTCCGGAATAACGGGCAAACGCGGTTACCATGGGTGGACGAGAACCGAAAAACAGCGCTTGTTGGACCTTATTACCACGGTGCCTGTCGAGGAAGCTGCGAGGATTCTGCGTCGTCCGCCCGGGTCGGTTCGCGCAATGTTGCACCGCCTTGGAATGGGAGGAACGGCGTGTCGCGAATGGTTCACGAAGTTCTCTCTTTCGCGCGCTCTGCGCACACGCGCGGACGATGTGCAGAGGTGGATTGATCGCGGTTGGCTGAAGTCCCGCACAGTTAACGCAAACAACTCGCGCGTTGAGGTCATCGATGCCGATGACTTCTGCGCGTTTGTGAAGCAACATGGGAAAGAGGCGGTCGGTCGTCGGCTTAACTATGAAACACTTTGGTTTGTGCAGAATTATGTGTTTCCGCCAAGCCACGCGGAACTACTATCGGTTCGGGGAACGTATAACAAACAACCAGCAAAGGGGAAGATTGCTCCGCGTAGCGTTGGTAAATCGCTCGACGGTTCCGAGCAGCGTGGCGAGTTGGAGGTGTAGGCTTGCGCCCGAGAGCCACTGACTCAGAATCAAGTGTTCGATCGAGTAGGGAATTCAGCAGATTGAACAACTGGATCTAACTCACCGGTGCTGACGTAACAATGCGTGCCGCCGCTTGAGAAAAGTGCACGCGAAGCTGATAAACGGCCCAGATCATCGCCTAGAAACGGGAGCACACAGGAGCGGAACCCGGTTCTTTGGTAGAAAGAATTGCTCCGCGCGTTCGCGAAGACACCCTAAAAATGTGACCGTCTTCATGGCTGCGTGACTTGGCTTGGTGAACGGCACAACGACCGTACTTCGTCATTTCCCGGAAGCCGATCTGGTCATTGTCGAAGAAGGATGTCAGCTGCTACTACGACGCCGGCCTTGGCGTGAGAGTCACCACGGCATAGTGCTCGATCCGGCGCAGAGTGAACTCGACGACGTTCCCGTGCAGAGAGAGACCAGTGAATTGAGGCTGGGCCGCGTCCGGCGAAAGGACGTTCACCTCCCAACGGCTCAGGTCCTTGTTTGCTCCCAGATCGACCAGCCCGCTCAGATTCAGCCGGACTTTAACATTCTCTGCCGGAACCTGGTGATCGTAGTTGAGCAAGTGGAGAATCAAAGTCCGACCGTCTGGTTTCCGAGTCAACTGGCCCAGCACATAACCGCGCGGCTCCAGGCTGAGGCGAAGCCCTCCGGCCGCGGCTTCGGCGCGGGTCGCAACTCGCCGCTCCGCATTGGTGGCCCTGATGATGATGCCCCCGCCAGCGGTGAATACATCCAACCGAGCCTTTTGCTCGACGCTGAGCTTGGCAAGATCGGCGGGGATCACCAACACCTTGAATTGATCCAGGGGAACTCCCTTGTCCAGGTGCGCGAGCACTTTGGTCTCGAAGAAGACGCTCTGCTTGAGAAATTCGTTGGCCAGCGAGTTGTGCGGCTCAGAGGAGAGCAACGCGATCCGCGCTGCTGGCAAGACCTCGTGATACAGTTCCCGATGCTCGGCCAGGAAATGGTTATATTGGGCGATAGCCGTCCATGCCGCCTGGGCTTTCGGATCACCCTTGATTAGATCTGCAAGGAATCGGCCCTCGATGTTGCGCGAGGTGGCCGCGCCGAACGCATAAGCCTCCGCAATGGAAAGCTTCTGCTCGGCCGGGCTAGGGATGCAGCGCTCGCGCGGGCCACAGTGGTAAAGATCGTTCTCATACTTCAGGGGCTGCCAAAGCTGCTTTTCCCCGTTGAGGAATTTGATTTTGCGCGCGTTGCCCACCTGCCACTGACCGTTCCAAACCCCCGGAGTGTCCTTGCCGTCCTCCTCCCAGATCACCTCGTTAATGTCGTTCATCCCAAACCGGTCCGGCGGAATATGGATATTGGCTTCAACCATGACCTTGGGCCGGCCTGTTTCGCGTGCCTTCCGCTCCACCATTTGCTGGGTGTCATCGAGCAACTGGGCCAGGCCGGAGTTGTGCCCGATCATGTTGTCCCACATGATCGCGTCCACTCCCGCATCCACTGCCATCTCCGCCTTCTTCAAGAGATAGGCTCGCCACCCCGGCTCGCGCGCGTCGGCCAGCCGGCGCTTCCATGAGATCTGCAGGTCGGTCATGGTCGGACCGGCGTAGAACATGGGGATGCCGTACTTCCACAGGCCGTATTTCTTGGTTTCCGGGTCATCGCGGTAGGCGCTCTTCCAGAACATGTTGGAAGCGGACAGGTAAGCCGAGACGTGGATGCCGTTCTCATGGCAGCGGGCGATCACCTTCTTCAGGTTCTCGCGGCTCTCTTCCTCGTCTTTAAGAGACCAGCCGTTGCTCCAAGTGACCCAGATCCAGTTGAACTCCGCTTGCTTGAGCAAGCCGAGCATTTTTTCGAAGTCGCGGTCGTAGATGTGGGCCAGCACGTCCTTGTCGTCGGCGCTGAACTTGTCGCCCCACCAGGTCCGCTCGGCCTTCCAGCTCTCAATTTGTCCACCGTCCAGCCGGATAAAACGAAAATTTCCCTGTTCGGCCCACGACGGCACGTCCTCTGGCTGGGCGCGATACAGTTTGGGCGCCGGCTGAAAAGAACGGGCAGAGCAGAGCAGCAAGGACGCGGAGACTAACCCAATCCGTCCAATGTTTTTTACGATTCGGACAAACTGCAGGGTTTCCTCCTTATGAAACGGCCAGGACGCGGCAGGCGACACCTGGATCAATAAATCCCCACTTTCAGTTTTGCATGGCAACGGGCTTCGTTGGAAGTCTTCCAGGAAATAGGCCGACGCCGGAACGAAGTCTCCCATCGTGCTTCGGACGCTGTCCAGTTGGAGTGGATCGATGGCACCGGAAACGGTTGGCCTTAGAAATCAATCCCTGCTCTGTTGCCAGGCGATTCGACGCGGATCTTCGAACAGACGTGCGGTGACAGACCCGAAAATAAAGCCGCCAACGTGCGCCAGGTATGCCACGCCGCCGGTCTGCACTTGCGCCACCGCGCCCGCGTGGACGAGTTGACTGAGAAACCAAACCCCAATCAGCAGACCGGCCGGGATATATGTGACTCGCACGAATATGAAAATAAACAACAGCGAGCGAATCCGATCACGCGGATACGTGACCAGAAATGCGCCCATTACCGCAGCAATTGCTCCACTCGCGCCCAGGTTTGGGACCGTGGAATGGGGGTTGGCTGCAATCTGCGCCAGCATCGCCACCAGCCCGCCGGACAGATAGAAGACAAGATATCTTCCCGGGCCCATCGCATCTTCGATCTCCGGAGCAAAGGCCCAGAGGAAAATCATGTTGCCGATGATGTGCGACCAGCTGCCGTGCATGAACATCGCGGTCAGGATCGTGAGCCAGTGATGGCCGGAAACGATCTGGCTAGGGATCGCCGACCACTGCAACACAAATGAGTCGCCACGCCCCAGCTCAAGTAGAAAAACGAAAGCATTGACGAGGATGAGGAAGGCGGTGACCACGGGGATGCGCGCAGGGCGTCGAGACGCATCGGTTAAAGGAATCAAACCTCCCATGTTTTCTCCTTCTGTTCACGCGGTGAGAAATCTCCAGGCCGAGTCCCCGCAACGAAACGGAGTCTAACCCAACGAGTTCAAGAACGCGAGCGACGTCGCGTTGTTCGTGTCGAGTGAAGGCAAGGCCCTGTCATTCCGAATCCGCCAAATCGCCGGCCGACTCAGTTACGTCGGGCCGAGGGCAAGCGAGTCCAATTCTCATGGTCGTATGGAGTCTGTTCGTGCGGGCCGACCGGGCGATGTCAGTTCTCCCAGCGATGAACTTGACGACGTTCAGGCGTCCGGATCTGACAAGAAGTTCGGCACCTGCCAACTTCCGCCAATTGGCAGGTGAAGATTCGGACTCCAAATGATCCACCTAAGCTCCGGCAAGATCAAGTCGCTCAATAACTTCGTATTTCTCCATGGCTTCGCTGCAGTCTGGAGAGCGTACTGCACTATTCGTTGTCCGAAAGCAGGCGGGCGGTGCGAAGAAGCTGCTCTCAGGAAGACTGCGGATGCCAAAGTTCTCAATCGTCGTGCCGTTTCACAATGAAGAAGAAAATGTCATGGAGATGTACGACCGCCTGCATTCGGTCATGGAGGCTACGGGCGAAACCTACGAACTGATATTCGTGGACGACGGCAGTACCGACCTCACTTACCGTTTCCTCTCCGATATCGCCACCATCGATCACCAGGTCACGGTCGTGCGGCTGGGGCGCAACTTTGGGCAAACGTCGGCTTTGGCCGCAGGCTTTGCGCAAACAACCGGCAAGTACGTGATCGCGATGGACGGGGACCTGCAGCATGATCCGGCGGACATTCCCATCTTCTTGCACATGCTCAGTAAAGGTTACGACATCGTGAGTGGATGGCGTAAGCAGCGGATTGACAACTTCTGGCTGCGCCGGTTTCCCTCGCGTTGCGCGAACTGGCTGATGGCAAAGCTGAGCGCAGTGGACATCCACGATTTTGGAACGACTTTCAAAGCCTACCGTCGCGAAGTGCTGGAGCGCTTGCCGCTCTACGGAGAGATGCACCGCTTTATACCGGCGCTCGCTTCCGCCTATGGGGCCTCGATCTGCGAGGTTCCCATCCACAACGTGAACCGCCAGCGCGGCAAGTCGCACTATGGTATCTCGCGCACTTTCCGGGTTCTGTTCGATCTGATGACCATTCGGTTCCTTCTGCAATACAAAGCGCGTCCGTTGCATTTTTTTGGAAGACTCGGTTGCTTGAGCATGATGGTTGGGTTGACCGTGGCTTTTTGGCTGCTGATCGAGAAGATCGCCTACCACATCAGCGTCATCAACGAGCACGGAGCCGTGGTTGTGTTCGGTGCCGTGATGATCTTGGCTGGACTGCAGTTGCTCTGCTTTGGCTTGCTGGGTGATCTGCAGGTCTGGCAATACCACACGCCGGCGACGCGCACATCTTATACGGTGGCCGAGTTGCTGCAGCCTCCCGCAGCGGTGGAAGGAGACTAGGCGCAATGGCCGCGGGCGAACCCAGCAACCGTCGATTCTCGCGACAAGCGGAGTTATGGCTCGTCTTTCTGCTCACTCTCGCTTCGTTCGCACTGCGCGTTCATCAGATCGGGTTCTACAGCCTGTCTGAAGATGAGGCGGCCAAGTGGCAGGCCATCCAGGAATACCGCCAAGGTCATTTTGTCGCTGTGAATGGCGAACATCCCATGCTGATGAAACTCCTGGCCTGGGGAAGTTTGAGCGTGGGCGAGCAGTGGAATGGTCTCGCGATGAGGTATGGATGGCCGACTGGAGCTCCAGAGGCCTGGCTCCGGCTGCCGAACGTGATCCTCGGTGCGGCAACAACTTTTGTGCTCTACCTGTTGGCGCGCTCGCTTCTCGGCAGTATCGGGGCCTTGGCGGCAGCATCGTTTTGGGCTTTTAGTCCGCTGCCGATTGCCCTCAACCGACTTCTGAAAGAAGAGACTCCACTTGTCTTCTTTTCATTGTTGGGGTGTTACTTCTACCTCCGAGCCAAAGAAGCAACCAAGGAGACCCAGTTTCAAAAGCGACTCGATCTTAGTGCCATTGGTTTTGGATTGTCGTTCGCGTCCAAGTACGCTCCCCAACTTTTTGGGCTCAATGCACTTGCCTGGTATCTGGCAGGCCGGCGCGGCCTTGATCCCAGAGGAGGCATCGGCTCACGGTTTCCGCGGTTCTTTGTGCTGATCGCGATTACGTTTCTGGTGTGCAACCCCGTCGTGGTTGTGCCGGCTGACGTGCAAAGCATGTTGCATTGGATACGAGAGGGTGGAGCTCAGCACACTGGTTATAACCTCGCCGGGACGCTCTATCTCAACCAGCCGTCGCTCACGCAAAAAACGCTGCCTTGGTACTTCTACACCTGGTTGCTGGTGGTTAAGACTCCGATTCCCGTACTGTTGGCGATCCTTGCCGGCAGCCTGCTCCTGTTACGCCGTCGAGATTCGTTGATTTCCACCTTCTTCCTTTCATTTGGCCTCATTCAATTCGTTGGACTTTCTGTTTTTCCCGGGAAGTGGATCCGTTACTTCCTCGGTGCGTTGCCCTTCCTCTTCCTGGCCGGGGGTTACGCCGTTCAGCAACTCTACGAGTGGCTCTCAAGGCGAAGCGTGGCGCCGAGGGTGTTCGGGCTGGCGACGGTCGTCGTAATCGGCTGCGCGTGCCTGGAGCTGAATTTCTGGGATCCCTATTACTCGTTGTATCTCAATGCGCTCGGGGGCGGCGCCAGTAGAAGCGCCCAGTATTTCTCTCCCGATGAAATCTCGGAACTCGATGCCCGCGAAACGGCGGAAGTCGTATCTCGAAGTGCTCCGCCAGGCGCGCGCCTGGCGACGAGCAAGCCGAAGAGCATGAGCTACTACTTCGAGCGAGATGGCCGCAAGGATATTCAAGTCATCCCACTCTATGATCGTGACTACGCGCCAAAGTACGGGGATCTCGTATTAGGAGAGGATTCTCGACGTTACTTTGAGACCGCTGAACTCCTCGAATGGCTCCGCTCTTCCCAGTTGCCTCATGAGGATGTCAGGGTAGGACCGGTTCTCGCGACCACGATCTACTACTTTCGACGTCCTGCACCCGATGGAAATCACGATTATCAGAATACGACCGTCCTGGCGGGAGCGAGGACCCGGACGAGACCCTTGCTCGCCGGAAACATGGTAGCGGCGACGAAAGTGGCAATCCTAAGGCCGGCAGAGGGTCAGCGCAGGTGAGTTGATGTGCTTCAGGTTCCAAATCGCGATGTTAGCAGCGCTCCTGCTTCCCGCAGCCGCGGCCGCCGGAGAAAGCGGCACCCGTCTGCGGGGAACGGTGGGCACGGCCGGTGCCGGCGGTGAGCGCACGTATCTCGCCCAGGTTCAAGTGAGCTTAGGATGTGACAGCAGTCCTCCGCACGAGCGGATGGCGACCACGGATGACAACGGACAGTTCTTATTCGCCGATCTCGATCCCAGCGTCTGCACGGTGAAAGTGGTCGATCCACAACTTGAAGAAGCGGCGAGTACGGTGAGCATTGTTGCTGATCGGGAGGTGGCGATCGACCTCACGACCGGTGTTCGCAAGGTGCAGCAGAACGTGACCGTCACGGCCGAACAGGCGCAGGTCGACACCTCGTCGTCCGACACTGCAGCGCAAGCGATATCCCAGAAGACGCTGCAATCCGCTCCGCTGATCAGTGAACGCTTTCAGGATGCGTTGCCCCTTCTTCCCGGGGTCGTACGCGGACCCGATGGCCTGATGAACATCAAAGGGGCGCGATCGGGCCAGAGCGGCACCCTGGTGAACTCCGCGAGCGCGGCGGATCCAGTCACGGGCGAGCAGGCCATCAGCCTCCCTCTTGAAGCGGTTGCCTCGGTCAAGGTTCTGGATAACCCATTCTCGGCGGAATATGGTCAGTTTGCCGGTGGGATCACGGAAGTGGAAACACGCAGCGGGACCGGTCATTGGAAATACTTGGTCACCAACTTCTTTCCACGATTGCGGGTACGCGCAGGTGACTTGCGCGGATTGGAATCAGTGACACCGCGCTTCACCGTCGCCGGACCGCTAGTGAAAGAAAAACTGTTCGTGTTCCAATCGTTTGATTATCGCTTTGTGCGTGTCCCGGTCAACTCTCTGCCCGCGCTTGCGCGCGACCAGCAGTTTGAAACCTTCGATTCTTCCACGCAACTGGATTGGGACATTGCGGCAGGCCACCATCTTTCCGCAACTTTTGCTTTCTATCCGGAGATCGCAAAATATGCCGAGCTGAATACGTTTAATCCGCAGGCGGTCACTCCCGATTTTCACCAGCGCGGTTCCATGCTCGCGCTCCACGACCGCGCCACCTTAGGACAGGATCTTCTCGAAACTACTTTCTCTGTGAAACGTTCCGATCTTGATGTCTATCCGTCGAGCGGATTGACCGGAAGCCTGACCCTGTTTCCGGAGCAGAACTCTGGAACCTGGTACAACCGTCAGGACCGGAATAGCTGGCTGTATCAATGGTCGCAGGTATTTCACAAGAGCGACCTGAAGGCTTGGGGCAGACACCTGGTGTCGGTTGGCTACTCGTTCGATCATTCCGATTACGACGGAAGGGTCGCCAACCAGCCCGTGAGTATTCTCCGAGAAGACTACACCGCGAGCGAACTGATCCAATTTGGCGATCCGGCGGTCTTGGGTGGGAGCAGTAGCAACATCGCCATGTACGTTCAGGATCACTGGTCGCCCAGCCAAAGGGCTTCGTTCGATCTCGGCCTGCGCGTGGAACACGACAGCCTCGCAAAGGGCAACGTTGTGGCGGCGCCAAGACTAGGCTTTGTCATCGCGCCTACGCGTGATAACAAAACTGCCCTGCGCGGCGGTATTGGTCTGTACTACGACAAAATCCCTCTCAACGTGTCCACTTTTCTGGCGTACCCCGCTGAGACGGTGACTCGTTTTGCGGCCGATGGCTCGACGGTGATCGGCGATCCCACCACATTCAGCCATTCCCTGGCTTCGCCGGGTTTGCGCCTACCCTATAGCGTCGCCTGGACGCTTCAACTGGACCGCGAGATCACCCCAGCTGTGCTCCTGCGCCTCGGCTACGAAGAGCGCTCCACTCACCGCGACTTCTTCGTGGAGCCCGTCCAGTTCGCCGGCCCCACCGCGGAGCTTGAGTTGATGAACACGGGGCGGCAGCGCTACCGCGAATTCCAGGTAACTGTGCGCTGGCAGCCGTCCCAACGCGCGACGCTCTTCACCAGTTTCATTCGTTCCTACGCGCACGGCGAGCTGAATACGTTCGGTCAGTTCTTCGGTAATTTTCCCAATCCGGTTATTCGCCCGAATCAATTCGGTCCGTTACCCTACGATGCGCCGAACCGGCTTCTTTTCTGGGGTTCATTCAGGATGCCCTTGAAGATTGAATTCTGGCCGTTGCTGGATGTTCATTCGGGTTTCCCGTACTCGAAGGTGGATGATGAACTGAACTTTGTCGGCCAGCGCAACAGCCAGCGTTTTCCCGCGTTCGCCTCCCTGGACGTTCAATTCATAAGACCATTTCACGTGACCGTGTTCCATCGCGAACACACCCTACGGGCTGGCATCAAGATCTTCAATGCAACCAGCCATTTCAATCCCCGCGACGTGCAAGACAATATCTCTTCTCCAAATTATGGAGCCCTGTTTAATTCAGTGGGAACGCAGTTTCGGGCCAAGTTTGAATTCGATTTCTGATTCTGAGGAGCACCGAAAATGTGCCAATGCGAACTCGTGTCCGTGTCAAATGTCCGGTTGACGGGCTGGTGCCAAGACCTTTGACTCTTGCTAAACAATTGGCACGAGTTCCCGCGTCATCACCTTAATAGGATCGCAGTTCTTGGTGGCAACTCATTTGCATACTCCTTGCCTAGACATAGCACCCAAGCGGTACAGACAAAGGGACAGCGGGAGATCATGGTCGCGAAGTGCGGCAATCCGTCATGTTCGACATCTTTTCACTACCTCAGAGAAGGCAGTCTGTTTCGCCTGGAGAGCGAGCCGGCTGCCAGCCCGTCCAAGTTCATTCGTGTGGAGTACTTCTGGCTTTGTGAACGCTGCTCCGGCTCCATGACGCTGCGCCTGGGAGAAGAAGGAATCGTGATTGCTGTTCCGCTCGCTGGGTCAGCTCCTGGTGTCACGGATGATGTTGTTCTCAGTTCCAAAGATCGAGGGAGGGGCCTGTTGCTCCGTTGCATCAGCCGCCTTTTCCCAGAGCACCTCGGAGCGGCTGCGGGAACGCTTTCAAAAGGAGGGCACCATGCGCGATGACTGGGAAGAACTCACTGCGGAAGTCGCGGCGGGAGCAATTTGCCCAAGGCCTGGCTGCGGCGCGATCGGGATCGCATTCAGGCCGAAGTACTCGGCCAGAAGCGGTCCTGTGGAGTTGTGGGAGTTCACCTGCCCGCGCTGCCAAATCGACTTCATGGCCCCGGAACAGCGTTTCATATTTCAGTCGGTGCCGAAGGAGTGGCTGCTGGCGGGAATTCAAGCCGCCTAGGCCAGGCGGTGCACCAGGGATGCTTATCTGGACCTGTAGGAGACCCGAGGAGATGGAAGTGAAGAAAAGGGTAACAACATGAACACTTGCGAACAGACCGCTCGGTTTTCGAGGTTTCGAATGGACAAGCAGATTTTGGTTTCTCTGTTGTCGTTGGCTTTGATGTTATCGACTTGGCCCCAGGTCCTTCGCGCTTCTCAGGAGGCCGGAGCCCCGGCAGCGACGACACGATCGCCGACGCCACGCGTACAACAGACTCCAGAACAACTGCAGCAGCTAGTGGCGCCGATTGCGCTGTATCCGGATTCGCTGGTGGCGCAGATTCTAGCGGCATCCACCTATCCAGAACAAGTCGTCGAAGCGGACCGGTGGTTGCAGGCGCATCCTGATTTGAAGGGCGACGCTTTGGGTAAAGCCGTAGACCCGCAACCATGGGATCCGAGCGTGAAGGCACTTACTGGATTTCCATCCGTCCTTGGAAATATGGACAAGAACCTCTCCTGGACTTCGTCTCTAGGCGACGCCTACTTCAACCAGGAACAGGATGTGATGGATGCGGTGCAGGTAATGCGGGGGCGGGCGCAGGAATCCGGCAATCTGAAGACTACGCCGCAACAAACCGTGACGACGCAAGGCTCGACGATCATTGTAGAGCCCGCGGCTCCCGACGTCGTTTACGTTCCCGCATATGATCCGTGGGTAGTTTACGGTGGCCCGATCGTAGCGTGGCCGGGATGGTACCCGTATCCCGGAATCTGGTATGAGGGACCCTACCTCTGGTTCGGAGTGGGCTTCGAAATCGGGTGGTTCGGCGACTGGGGTTGGGGCTGGCATCATTGGGGATGCGATTGGCATGACCATTACATCATTCACGATCGCAACCGCTATTACTCCCGCAGTAACACGTTTTACAACCGGAATAGCTTTTACCGGGATCGAGACGAGCGGGGCAGAGTTAGCGGCGGGCGAGGCGAAGTTCACGGGGATCGAGGCGCGATGGGTGACCGCGGCGGCCCAGGGGCCAGGCCGTCGAACGGCAACCCGGGCGGACGCGGCGACTTTCAGAATCGCCCCGGCGCAACCGCCAGGCCGTTTGACGGCGACAGACAAGCGGCTCGCGGATTTGGAGATCCTCGCGGGCAGAGCGGAGTCCACTCGGGGGCTTTCAGTGGCTACGACCATGGCGGACAGGAAAGAAGCTTTTCGCAACGCGGTGGCGCCAGCTTCGGTGGTGGAGGCTTTCACGGCGGCGGCGGTGGAGGATTCCATGGCGGTGGCGGACGCCGGTGATCGAACTTCTGTTAGCGATATTTGTAGCGTGATGATCTTTAAATGGAGAGAAGCCATATGCAGCGAACGAGGTTAAGCTTCCCGGGTTGTACCCGATCAAATCGGCTGAAATCGGTTGTGGCCGCGATTTTTTCGATGGCCTGTTTTGCCACTCTTTGCACGGCACAGCAAGCCGGCCAGAAAACATTTTCATCGGCGGAAGAAGCCAGCAACGCCCTGGTCGCGGCGGTCGAGAACAACGACGAACGGGCGATGATCGAGATCCTGGGGCCCGAGGGGAAGCAAGTCATCTCGTCCGGAGACGAAATCGAGGACGCCCGCGGTCGCGCCAGTTTTGTGCAAGTGTATCGGGAAATGCACCGGCTGGTCGTGGAGCCGGATGGGACCACGAATTTGTATATCGGTGCGAAAAATTGGGTGACTCCCATACCGTTGGTGAGCAAAGGTGGTTCGTGGTACTTCGATACCGCGGCAGGAGCGAAAGAAATCCTATATCGGCGAATTGGCCGGAATGAGATGTCGACCATTCGCGTTTGCCAGGAACTCGCGGCGGCGCAAAAGGAGTTCAGCGCCACGCAGCATAACGGGTACGCCGAGAAGATTCTGAGTGATGAAGGGCAGCACAACGGCCTTTATTGGAGAGTTGCTGCCGGCGAACCCCAGAGTCCGATCGGGCCCCTGATCGCATCAGCCGTGGCGGAGGGCTATGCCAGGAGGCGAGATGGCGCTCCGACTCCTTATCGCGGTTACTACTACCGCGTGCTGACGCGTCAGGGAAAGGGCAGCCCAGGAGGCGCGAAGAACTACATCGTGAACGGCAAGATGACAGAAGGATTCGCTTTCCTGGCCTACCCCGCGGAATACAGATCGTCGGGGGTGATGACCTTCATCGTGAATCAGGATGGCATCGTCTACCAGAAGGACCTGGGCAAGAACACCGCCGACCTCGCCAAAGCCCTGAAGGAATACAATCCCAACTCCAGTTGGGAAAAGGCGGAAGAACAGAAAGCCACGACGGCTGGTGTGCCGACAACGAGGTAGAGCGCCCCGAGTTATTTGCGGTCGGCTCGTCTCTGACTCATCAAGGGAAGCTCACAGGTCCTCGACGAGATTCATATTCCCTAGTCGTCGCCGAACGGAACGGTCGCCCCGGCTCAGTGCGTTTTCTTTCAATCGTCAACCATGAAGAGCAATCGTCCGTCCGGATGAATAAGACTCGGTGATGGCTTCGAGTATCTGCAACGCGTGACAGGCTTCCGGGAGCGTGGTCCCGACACTGGCTTGGCCCTGGAGCAATGCGATGAAGTCTTCGACTTCCTTTCCATACAGGTTGACGGGCTCAAATGTGCGGGTGACTGTCTCAGTTGGCGAGGTGATTTCCATTCTGGTGAATGACTGTTCGGACAGGGCATGGGGGATGTAGATTGTGCCCGCTTCGAAATCGAGCGTCAGGCTATTGAGCGGGCATCGAGTGGATTGAGACGCGCTGAGTTCGACGATTGTCCCCCCGCAAAGAATTAGCGCCGCAACGTTGTCGACCGTCGTTCGGAATCGTGACTGCTGTCCGATGGCGGTTACCGTTGTCCGGCAGGGCAAGAGGTGCAACATCAGGTCGATGGCGTGAATTCCCGCATCGTAGAAGGCGTTGGGTCCAGCTGTCGAAGGATCAAGTTTCCAGCTTGCATTCGGAGCCTTCTCGTTCAGCCAAAAACCCCACTGCATGGCAACACGCCGAACTTTGCCGAGTGTGTTGGCGGCAATGATTTCGCGGAGTGCAGCGACTCCAGGCTGATGCCGGAGGTGGTGCGCGATTCGGAAAGAGATTGGATGCGGCGCCAGCAGCGACTGGATCGTTTTCGCCTCAAAAGTCGACAAGCACAGAGGCTTCTCACACAGGACCGGAATATTCCTCTCGGCACATAGCCGGATGTGCTCCCGATGCAGGACCGGAGGAGACGCGACAAAGACAAAGTCGGGCTTGGTTTCGTCGAGCATTCTCTCGGCATCAACGAAGTAGCGAGGGATCGCGTTTTGAGTGGCGAGTGCTGCCAGTTTGTCTGGATCACGTCCGTGAATAGCCGCGATTGCGCACAGGTTTCGCTCGCGCACCGCCGGAATGACCCGCTTTCTGGCAGTGCCGGTTGCGGCGATGATCGCCATGCGTAGGTCGTTCATGAATGCTCTTATACGGCTTGCTGCGTGGACGATCAGTGACCCGTATTTCCCAAGGCCCTGTCCAGATCGTCTCGCGCCAACAGGTAGTTGAGGCTCGCATCCAGCAATCCGGCCCGAGCCTTCATGGCCTGGGCCCGCGATGCGTCGCGTTGGGAAACCAGCATCAGGCCCTGTTTGAATTGGTCTTCGGAAAGGCGGGCGTTTTCCTGACGGGCCGCCAGGTATTCCTGCCTGACTTCCATCATGGCCCGCGCTACTTCAAGCCGGTTGTAAATCATGTTGATGCGGACTTCCACTTCGTCCTTAGTGCGTTGGAGGTTCTCTTCGGCCGCGGCTACCTCATCGTGCCGTTCGTGAATGAGGGCCCTGCGTTTGCCGGCATCGAAGATGTCATAGCTCAAATGAATACCGAAGGTACCGAAGTTCCGATCCACAAACGGCACTCCGTTTTGATAGCTGTGCCGGGCGAAGGCGGTGACATCGGGAATGTATTCGGCCTTGGCTGCAGCGTGTGCTGCCCGCGCCTTGGCAAGCGTCTGTACCGCTTCTTTGATTTCCGGGTTGTCGTTCAGCGCCGTTTTCAGTGACTCCTCGCGCGGCGGCAAATCGAGGGCCACGTCGACGTTGGGATCGAGCACAAGCTTCGTGGTCAGCGGCAGTCCGAGTACATCGTTCAACTGGATCGTAACGTCGGCGATCTCCATGTCCGTGGTCAGCAGAACCTGCTGGGCTTCGAGAAGGTTTGCCCGGCTCTCAACCCGAGCCACGTCAAGCAGACTTCCGTGCTTTACCTGTTCGGTGCTCTCGTTCAAGTTCTCGCTACCCGACGTGATCTGTAACTCGGCTGCTTGTTTCTGTAGCTGGCTAGTCAGGACACGATAGAAGAGCTCATGCACGCGGAAAACTACGTCCGTGGACGCCTTTTTCAACGAGGCCTGGGACAGGTTCACGTCCGCCTCCGCGATTTTATTGGCCTGGTGGATCTTGATCATCTGCGTGATCGGCTGGGCAATCATGGTTCCGCTGGATTCGAAGGTTTTTGTGCCTTGGGTGAGAAAAACACTCGACGAGGGAATGCCCGAACCGAAGGCCCCGGCCGGAACCTCGATGCGCTGCAGATCGGTGACGTGCAGAAGATTGGATTCGTTGGTGATCGAGGGAAAGTAGTTAGACCTGGCGATGCGGCGTTTCTGCTCTTCCGCGGCGACCTGGTAGGATGCGGCTTTCAGGCCATGATTTGCGCGCAGCGCGAGATCGATCGCCTCCTGGAGCGTCAGCCTACGTTCTTGACCCATGGCCGCCGACGCCAATGCATACGCGGAGACCATTACCGCGCACCAGCGGACAATCACATATTTTGGCTTTTTCATAGAGCGTTCCTCTAGCAATTTGCTTATGCACAATGGTTTAGTCTTCACACAGATTTGCCTGCGGGCAGACAAGCAGATGAGTGAAAGCCAATCGCGGGTGATCATGAATTCGATTCCTTGTGCTCGGACGACGGCTGCTGAAACGTGGGGAGGTCGCCGTAATTCAGTGGCGACTTGCGCAGCAATGCAGTCAGGAGAAGACCCACAACGCAGGACCATGCCACAAGAACGAAGCCGTCATTGAGGCTTAGCGCATACGCCTGGAGGCGCAACCGCGCTCCGATCAGGTCGGCAGCACGGGCTGCCGCCGCATTCGCTCCGTATGATTTTGCATACACACCCGCAGCCATGCCGTGAAGATTCGCGTCAGTAATCCAGTTGCCCGAGGTCACATGCAGACCTAGCAGGTTCGAGTGCAGCTTCTCGCGCTCATCGAGAAAGTGGGCCATGTAAATGGCGCCCGCTTGTCCACCGAACAAGCGAATCGTATGAAAGAAGGCAGAGAAGGTCAGAATCCACGGGGGTTTCGCCAGCCCGCCCGTGAAGACGCCCTGCAGGATAATGCATCCGACGAGCCCAATTAGAGAGATCGCTTGTCCGACACCCGTCAGGAGTTCGGTGCGATAGTAGTTCGCCGCCGACCATGCGGTGGTGTACTCGGAGTTCAAGAGGACGGCGAAGGCGGTGCAGGAAAGCCCCGCCGCCAGCACCAGTCGCGGATCCAACTTGTCGAGCATCAGAAGTCCGGCCGTCAACGCAATCAGCAACAGGGGAGCAGCGCTCCAGATTATGGCCGGACCGATCTGGCTGGCTTCGAAGCCGTGAATGGCCAGCGACTGCGGAATGAGGATGATGGTTCCGGTGAGAGTAAACCGGAACCAGAAGAGTAAGGATCCCAGCAGCACGGTGTTCCATCGCCAGAGATAAGGGAGAGCCACGAGCGGGTTGGGGCCGCGTAGCCGCCGGATGAGAGCGCACAAGATGAGGAACGCACCGGACCAGAACAAGCCGGTGAACACACCAGAGCGCCACCAGTCGAGCCTCTGGCCTTGCTGGAGGGCGATAAACATCAGTGCTAACCCGCAACTCAGGTACAGAAATCCGATGAAGCTGGGCGCGGGGCCGCTCTTTTGTCGAGCGGGGGCTTTGGGTATTCCGAAATAAATGCAGATCAGCATCACTGGCGCAATCAGCGCTGAATTCCAGAACATCCAGTGCCAGGAAAGATGGTCGCGATACCAGCCATAGAGCGACGGTGCTACATTGACGGCACCATCGATAAAGGTTGCGTAGAACGCCATCGTGATTGGCAGGAATCGCAGGGGGCTGATGCGAAGCGCGTAAGTCAGAGTGAGGGGATAAAACGTGCCGGATGTCAGCCCGGCGACAATCAATGCTGTGGCCAGCAGGCTGTAACTGTGTATGAGGGGCAGGAAAGCGCAGGTCGCGGTGAACAGTCCAGCTGTAAACAGTAGGACGCGCCGGGGCCCGAGCAACCCTCCGAGGAAGACGGTAAGGGGTCCGATAAACATCAGGGCCCCGTTATAAGCACTGTCGAGCCATGCACCCTGGTCGTAACCAATGCCGACGTGACCCTTGAGATCTGCCATCCCGAGCGAAAGCATACGAGCGGTGAGAGTGACGAGTCCGGCGCCGATCAGGACCCCGATGATCCCCAAGAGGGGCCGGGTCGAGATCTCTGAGGGGATTGCCGCAGCCGTAGCGCGCGCAATCTCCACCGGTGCGGGTGGACGAATTGTAATCGTGGTAGCAGCCATGACGGTTCCGGCTATGGTCTCGTGCGGACTGTGGCAATTACGGAAAGACCTGGTCGCAGCTCAGGGGCCAGGCTGTCATCATCAAGGCCGATCTTTACTGGAACGCGCTGTACGACCTTGGTGTAGTTTCCGGTGGCGTTGTCGGGCGGAAGCAAAGCAAATTGCGAACCGCTGGCCGGCGCGATCTCGATCACTTTGCCGCGGAATACTTTCTCGGGATACGCGTCAATACGGATCTCTGCTGGGTCACCGACTTTAACGTTCGTCAGCTGTGTTTCACGGTAATTCGCCTGAACCCATTTCAATTTGTTGACGAACGGGATCACTTGCGTGCCGGGGGAAACAAGCTGGCCGGGGCGGACCTGCCGTTCACCGACGGTGCCGTCCGCGGGCGCTTCAATTCTCGTGTAGCCCAGGTTTACCTGCGCCACGGTGAGCGCAGCCTCCTTGCCTCGCTGGTCGGCGAAGAGCTGGAGTTCTTGGGCATTCAAAACCTCAAGCCCACGGCGTTCGGCATCGACTGCCGATTGACTGCTGGATAACATTGCCTTGGCCTGATCGAGCGAAGCTTGACGGCTGACGAGTTGCGCGCGGGAGCGTTCTTCGTCGGCTACTACTTGCTCAACTTTCTGGCGGGTAGTGGAGTTAGTCTCCATGAGACCCTCCTGGCGGCGGCGTTCTGGAAGAGCGCGATCGAGGTCGGCCTGCGCGGCCGCGATTCCCGCTTGCGCCGCGGAAATTTCAGCTTGGGCCTGCGCTACGCCAGCAAGTGCCCGGTCGATTTTGGCTTGCTGTAGTTGTTTCTGGCGCCGGTTGTTCTCGATCGCGGCCTTCGCGGCAGCCACCCCCGCACTCGCCTGCGCTACCTGTGCCCGGTAGTCGTCATCGTCGAGCTGAATCAGGAGGTCTCCCTGATGAACGGTCTGGAAGTCTGACACGCTGACTTCGCGAACGATACCCGCAACCTTTGTACTGAGCGGTGTCACATCGCCGCGTACGTACGCATCGTCGGTAACCTGTTCTGCTTTGCCGCCTTCCCATGAATTCCAGTTGCGAAAAATCGTGAATACAACGGCGGCAGCCAGCAGCACTACCAGGACCGGAGTTAGATATTTCTGCCAGTTGGTCCTGGACGGAGCCGGAACATGCTCAGGCTCTGGCGCTCGGCCCGGAGCCAGGGTGGGCTTCGCGGGTTCGGTGACGGCGACACTCGCAGCTTCTGGAGCCACGGTATACCTCCTCTTAAGATGCGGCTAGATGCCAAGGTACGGGTGCACGATGCCACCCCACTGTGCAGGAGTTATTGCATTCCCGGTGCCAAGACGAAAAGCTGTTGATCAGAAGCGGTTTTCCGCGTTTGGAATGGCTTGGGTTGTTTGTCACTTGACGAAGAGTTCGTCAAATGCGAACAACCGGCGACGCTATCCAACCAGCGGCGCTATGGAAGTGTCGGAAGGAAACCACTGAGGTTTCAAGTCAGGTTGTTGACAGCGTCCCGGCTCAGCAGAGTGGCTGGTGACTTGCATCAGCTCTGCGGGACTCAGGAAAGGTGGGGTTACACAAATGAATGCTCAAGGACAACACAAGTGCGCGTACTCAGCGTGCGAATGTGCGGTGGCGGCTCCAGAGACGTACTGCAGTGACTATTGTTCTGACGCCGCCGGCGTGCACGAAACCGAAATCCAATGTGATTGCAAACACACTCCGTGTGCACTCGACTAAGGTTGAAGCGAATGTGCGCTGAAGGTGACGGGGAAGGATCTCGCAGATTTTTCTGCGCGCGGGCAAAAACAGATGGCATTTCCTGATCGCCGTACCGCGGACGTCTTGCTGACCATACTTTTCTTTGTCGTGGTGTGCGCAGCCGTCTATACTGCGCGGCGCATCATTCTGATCTTTGTCCTTGCCGTATTCTTTGCCTATTTAATTGATCCGGTGGTCAAGTTCCTGCAGCGCCACTCCTTGTTTTTCCGAAATTTGCGAGGCCCTGCGGTGGTGGAGGTTTATCTCGCCTTCGTGATGATGATCGCCCTGCTGGGCTATGCATTTGCGCCGGGTGTCGCCAGAAACACGGCTAAGGCACTGGATGAGGTGCCGGTTTTGCTGGACGGCCTTTCGACCGGTGACATCGCGGCCGAACTGAGAGGGAAATACGGTTGGAGCGAGGAGCAGGAATTTCGCTTCCGGGCCTTCCTGGCGAGGCACAAAGGAGACATTCAAGACCTGGTGCGAGTCGTAGATCATTACCTTTCGAATGCTGCGCAGGTGCTGGCGTGGCTGCTGCTGATTCCCGTCCTGGCAATTTTTTTCCTGCGCGATGGCGACCACATCACTGATGTCCTGATCCAGATCTTCTTTTCTGGGGACCGGCACCCTGTTATCCGGGCGGTAGCCGACGAATTGCACATCATGCTCACGCGATTTATAAGAGCCCAGGTTCTTCTCTGCTGTCTTTCTTTCGTGTTCTATGCCGCGGCCCTCCTTCTTCTGAGATTTCCTCACGCCATCGCCCTGGCAGTGCTGGGGGGATTGTTGGAGTTCATTCCGGCGTTTGGCTGGTTGACCACGTTTGTCGCGATTATCGGCGTTGGTGTTGTTAACCACTCGCACTGGATGTGGATGGCTGCATTGCTCGCTATTTGGCGATTGATTCAGGACTATTTCACTTCTCCGCGGATTATGGGACGTAACCTGTCGATCCATCCGCTGGCGGCGATTTTCGCGATCCTGGTCGGCGGCGAGATCGGGGGGATCGTTGGCATCTACCTTGCCGTACCTCTAGTGGCATCGATGCGAGTGATTTGGCGGGCACGGGCTGGGGCAGGGCGAAACCATCAATTCCACTCAGCGCACGCCTCCGAAACGCCATCCAGTCTTGCCGAGACGGCTGCCGATTGAAGACGGAGGACTTTTACCCTGCTCGTCCGTTCAGCCACAGAGTTGCCGTTGCCAGATCGCGAAAGGGCTGCACTTCGCAGACATCTTCCACCAGAACCTGGAACACTCTCATGATCCCGTAGGCCACATCTGTCGATACGACGACCGCGGTTCGGCCCAGACGGTGGCTGCGGGCAAGGGAGCGCAACAATCTAACAATCTCGTGCAGCTCAGAAGAGGAAAACCTCACGACTGCCTGGCGAGCATCGATCAACTCGCGGTAAGGCAGCGCAAAGTCGCTCTTCTCCCGGTTCAAGTGAGCGCGCAACTCATCGAGCGTGACGGTGCCTTCGGCGATCGTAGTCACCTCATTGCGCTCAGCGTCTACGGTATGGGAGAGGGATGGCGATTGTGGCCGCAGTTGGCTGACTGCGACTCGGGTCTTTCCCGATTTCAACGCCTGAATCAGCCAGCGATTCGCGACGCCGCTAGCCATGAGTTCTGCGCCTTGTTCCAACATCGCGGCGAGCAGGGGATCGGCACTGTCGTCGATCAGCGTTACATCATTGAGGTCGACTACGAGCCTCCGGTTGCCAAGTTGCTGGAGCAGGTTCTTCCAGACTTCACGCAACTCCCCGATCCATGGGCCCACGAGCTTCCCATACACAACGAGCCGCCTTTCAGTCGGGGTTTCGACGACCGTGATTTTGAGCATGATGAGCCAACCACTTGCGCGCAGGATTTGGGAAGCAACTATCGGCCCAAAACGCCGCTCGGGCACGGAGAATTCCCAAGTCACTGAATGGGCGATGTCTGGGGAAGTGGATTGATCAGGAACTGGGTTCGCAGCGTCAATCACAGATTGTCAAGTGCCAAACAAGACAAACGGTGTTTGACGCCGCTGAGTACATGCAAATGGAATTGGGTGTCTTAAACGATCAACTGGCCGGATCCTGTCTATGCTGCGGGCGGTAGTGTTAGCCCGCGAGCCCTTGGCGCCTCAAAGCCCCCTGCATGGCAGTCCTGCGTGGAGCGATCGATTCCAGTCACATTCAGCTTCCGGCCACATTCAGCTTATCAACGTGAGAGTGGACGCCAACGTGCACCTCACTGCCCATTCAGAGTCGTTCATTTTTTTCGGGAGGCATAGGCGAATGCATAGCATTTCGATCCCAGGAGTTCGTTTTCCACTCATGACCGCACTGCTGGCCTGCTGCATCGTGTCTGCACATGCGCAAAACGCCAACACCGGTGCGATCTCTGGGACGGTCTTCGACCCCAGTGGAGCGGTGGTAGCGGGAGCCGAAGTCATTATTAAGAATGAGGCTCACGTGGATGAGCGCGAGGTGACAACAGCGCCGGGAGGGGACTTCTCGGCTCTGCTGTTAGACCCGGGAAACTATCAAGTCGCAGTTCGCGCGGGTGGATTCGAGCGACTTGTTGTGAACAGCGTTCGGGTCCAAATCACGGAAGTGACCCGGGTAAGATTGCAGCTCACGATTGCCAGTGCGAAGGAGAAAGTCGCGGTGAGCGCCAGCGCACCTGGATTGCAGACGGAAAATGCGACGCTGGGCAGAGTGATCGATCATGAAACAATTGTCGACCTCCCCTTGGTCAACCGCAATTACATTGAGATTCTAGGGCTCACCGCTGGGGTCAACACGGACATCGTCGACGCTACCCAGTTGGGAGTCGGGAGCCAGGAGATTCGCTCCAACGGTGCGCGAAGTGGCGACAACAATTTCATGATCAACGGTGTGGATGCCAACAGTTACGGATCCAACATCACCGAGGTGACGCCTTTCGGCGGCGCCGGAATTGCCATTCCCGCTCCCGATACGATTCAGGAGTTCAAGGTCCAGAATTCCTTGTATGACGCGCAATATGGTCGGGGTGCGGGAGCGGATGTAAATGTGGAAACGCGGTCTGGGACGGCGGAGTTGCATGGGGGAGCCTATTACTTTGGCCGCAACGAAGCCCTGGATGCGAACAACTTTTTTGCCAATGCGGCGGGCGTAGCAAGAGGCGAGTTCCGGCGTTCGCAGCCAGGCGGAGCGTTGGGTGGACCCATACCGTGGTCTAACAAGCGCGCCTTCTTCTTCGGTTCCTATCAGGCGACGCGCGATGTGAACGCGGCATCGCTGGCGAGTAGCGTTCGATCCTTGAGTCTTCCCCCGATCCCGCTGGATCGCGCGCCGGCTTCCTTGGGAGCGATCTTCGGTGGTCAGAGCGGGGCATTCGGAGGTGTGGCGGTAGCGCCGGATGGATCGAACATTAATTCGGTAGCGCTCAACCTTTTGAATGCGAAGAACCCCGATGGAACATTTGTCATTCCGAGTCCACAGACGGCAGCAGGCGGCGTCAATTACGCGGCGGTATTGCCTGGGCATTACAACGAGGACCAGTTCAATACGAACGTCGATATCAACTTGCGAGCAGCCGACAGGTTTTCGGCGAAATTTTTCTTCTCCAATGCGGATGAAAAAGTGCCCTTCTTCGGTGCCAGCGTTCCGGGGTTCCCGGCATTGCGCTCTTTTCGGAACAGGAACTTATCCGTATCGGAGACGCATGCGTTCTCGGCTCGAACCATGAACCAGTTCCGTTTCGGTTTCACCCGGCTCGCAGGGCAGAGCGAAGCGGGCGGAACGCTCACAGACCAGGATGTGGGTATAAGTCGTTTTAGCGACCCGGAGGAGCGGATCCTGCCGAATATCCAAGTGTTGGGCGCCTTTCAATTGGGGAACTCATTCAATGATCAAGGCCGGCCGACGAACAATAACTTTTATGTCTCCAACGTTCTCTCACTGTCTCGAGGTAGACACGAATTCAGGGCCGGCGTGGAGATCTTTCGCAATCAGTTCAACTCGCGAATCGACTACTCAGCGGGTGGCGAGACGATCTTGTCGTTCCCCGATTTTCTGCTCGGCCTTCCTGCCGGGTCCGCTGCAAGCGGAGGCAATGACACTCCGTATTCAAATATCTACTTCTCCACGGTGACCGCTGGAATTCCCGCCATCGGCGAGCGTTCGACAGCGGCGCATTTCTTCGTCATGGATAACTGGAAAGTAAACCCAGATCTTACCGTGAATGTCGGACTTCGCACGGAGATAAACGGACAGCAGAGCGAAGTCGAGGGTCGCCAATCGAATTTTTTCCCACAATTCTACGTTCCACCACCAGCCGGTGGCTTCACAGACCCTGCCAGCTCAGGGTTTGTCCTGCCTGACAACTATCACGGTAATGTGCCGACAGGCCTCCCGCGCGCGAATTCCGGCCTTCTTTATCATCCCACTCAGGTTCACCCCGAGCCCCGTGTCGGTTTTGCCTGGCGTCCATTTTCGTCCAATGACTGGGTTGTCCGAGGAGGGTACGGAATCTATGCGAATCGCATCAGCTTCGAAGGAAATGGAGCGCTTCTGGTCGACAACCCACCTTTCTCGCTGGCAGTTTCATTGGCAGCTGGGGCGAATGCAGCAGCAAGTCTGCAGAACCCGTTTCCCGCTCTACCTCCGAATTCCTCATTCCCAAATTTTGTGGCGAACATGCTGCCTGGTCCACCTTTCGGCCCGAACAGCTTCCTGCAGGCTCCCTCCATTACCGATCCGAACTGGAAGGAGTCGACGGTCCAGCAATACGGCTTTGACGTGCAGTACCAGCACAAGTCCTATTGGTTCTCGCTCGCGTATGCAGGAGCGAAGGGTACTCATCTGGCTGTGGGACGCAGTAACAACCAACCTTCGCTTGCCAGCCCTTCGAGTCCAGTGAACGGGCTCACAACCAATTCCGTGGCCAACGCGACCGAACGAGTTCCCTTTGTGGGCCTATCCCCTTTGATCTTTCGTCTCGAGAGCAGCGGAAATTCAAGTTACAACTCGCTGCAAGCGACCGTCAATAAGGATATGAGTCATGGCCTGAAACTCCTGGCGTCGTATACATTTTCAAAATCTATTGATGATGCCGCAGACAATCTAGGCGCCGCAGCGTTTGGACTGTTTGGAGTGCCGGTCGTAGGGGAGGCGGTCTTTAACGATCAAAGCCATGTGGCTGCGCAGCGAGGCGTCTCTGACTTCGATCGCACGCACCGGTTTGTGCTCAGCTATACCTGGAACGCTCCGGATTTCGTGAGTCGGCGCGAAGCTTTGCTCAGCAAGATTGGGAATGGCTGGGCTGTGTCGGGCATCGTGACGCTGCAATCAGGACTCCCGTTCAGTATTTTCGACAGCGCAGCCGGCACGCTCTTTGGGCCGGCTACACTTTTCTCCACGGGCAGCTTGGCGCCTGGCGCGAAGCTGGGGGATGCGCAGCGCGGAGGCAGCGTCACCAGCCGTGTCAACGAATTCTTCAACACCAGCGTTTTCGTTCCGGCACCGTTTATTCCAGACGGCGGCCTGATTGACGGCAAATATCCTGTTTCCGACGGTGGAACGATCTTTGGCAGCCTTGGGCGCAATATTCTGCGAGGGCCCGATCAGCGCGTCGCAGATATCGCGATTCTCAAAAGCACAACCCTTACCGAACGCACCCGTCTGGTGTTTCGGTGGGAGATATTCAACCTCCTGAATCGGTCGAACTTCGCAAATCCGTCGAGCGATGTGTCGTCCCCCAGCACGTTCGGCGTGATTAGCGCCCTGACGGCGAATCCGCGAATTATGCAGTATGGTCTGAAGCTTGAGTTCTAGCGTCCGGGTACTGGGCGCTGTTCAGTTTTCGATCCCAATGTCTTGCGAATCCGGGTCGACGAAAGAAATGTTTCGCGGAGCGGAGACTCCGAGGGAAGGGAATTCGCCAGCTTCAGGAGCGTTTCGCGGCTGAGTCTTAGGTGATCCTCAGCCGATTTTCGGTTGCCGGAGTTTTGGTGAAGCTCGGCGGTGGTGGCATGAACTCTCCAAGCGGCCAGGGGAACGTCGAAGCCGTTTATGGCAGACAACGCCTTGGCTATGAGCTCTCGAGCTCGTTGCAGATCCCCCTGGGCAATTGCGATTCGCGTACTCACTTCCCACGCTAATGCCTGCCAAGTGCGCTCTGGGTTGGCCAGGGCGATATCCAGGAGTTTTTCTGCATGCGCTTTAGCTTGCTGCAAATCTCCATTTGCGAGCCACGCCTCAGCAAAGGCTAGTTCGAGCGGCACGTGCCAATACCAGCCCAACATGATGACCTGCCGCTGCATATCGATTTCTGCGACGGTGAGGTGCCGGAGAGCGCTCTGATGATTTCCGAGCGCCGTCTCTGCCATGCCACGGAGCACAAGGCACATCCAGAACTCAAAGGGATACGGTGCAGGATGATCAGGATGGGGATGAGGCTCCGGATCTTGGACCAATGGAAGTGCGGAATCGCAAGTCGTCAGGGTTCCCAAGAAGTCCTGGGCCTGCAAGTAGACCCAGGCCTTATAGAGCCGCAGGGCTTGCCCCCAGGTCGATTGGGCATTCTTCTCCACCATGGTGATGGTGTCTTCAATCTCTCGCAGGGCCTCTCCCCAGTTTCCCAGGAAGAGTAGGTTCATGCAGAGCACACACTGACCCAACAGGTAAGCGGTGTCGAGGTATGGATTCTCAGCGATGGTTTGGAACACGATCGCGCGACTCTCGAGGAGGCTCCTGCGCGCATCGCTATATGCAGAGGATATCCACTGGATGAAACCCCGGTCGACCAGATAATGCGGCAAAATGCTTCGCGGAGCAGCCCTGAGAATCTCATCGAGCGGCTGCCGAAATTCGTCCACATGCTGTGATTTCCAGCCTGTGGCCCAGATCCGGAGCGCAAAACATCGGACGCGGGTTGTCGTTCGCAACAACGGATCCTGCTGGAACTCGCTAAGGGAAAGGGCCTGTTCGAGCAATGCCAAAGCACGTTCGGAGCTCACCCAGGACAGGAAAAATGCCCACGCCAGCAGCGCACGAGCCTGTGCATCAATCAGACCGTAGTGCGAGGCCCTTGTAACCAAGGCTGCGAACGTCTGCTCGACGCGGGCGTCGCCTGAGGCCACGTAGATGGTGGAGAGCTTCTCCAGTACTTCGATCTCAAGTCTTGCCCGGTCGGTTTCAGGCAGTTTCCCAATGTGCTCGAGAGCGCGCTCGAGAATCTCCGCCGCCTGCAGCGGCTCAAAGCGTCTGCCCGCCGTCTCCGCTGCCGAGACGAGGTACTTTACGGCACGAGGCCAGTCGCCACCCTGTTCGAACTGGTACGCCAACTCGGTAGCGACCTCCGCCTCGCTCGAAACGTGGAGCATCTCGACGCTTGCGCCTACACTCTGGTGCAGCTTTCTCCGGCGCGCGTGGCCAATTCGGCTGTACATGACCTCGCGGTACAGCACATGCACAAATTCATAGCAAGGAGAAGGGCCAGTTTTGTAATCCTTGAAACCGGCGGGTCGGATGATTTGATGCCGCCGCGCCAACCCCTCCAGCAATTCTTCAACCGTGTCGGAATGGAGGTTGGACACGGCGGCTCCAAGCGTGACCGACAAGGAAAATTTCCTGAGAACACTCGCGATCTCAAACACACGCTGTTCGTCTGGACCAAGGCGCTCTACCTGGAGTTCGATCATCTGGCGCAAACTGTCGGGCGCTTGCAGATCGATCTTCTCGAGCGACAGTTTCATTTGCCAGGCGCCATTCACGAGAGCGATCAGACCACGATCGCACAGGTGCGAGATTGCGGCAACCATGAATAAAGGATTGCCTTCGGTGTGCCTATAGATCAGCCCGGCCAATCCCTCCGGCACGGCGAAGCCGCGAGACTCGAGCGCCAGATATCGAGCGACCTCAGGTTCTTCGAGCGGTCGTAAAGCGAGCTCGTGGCATAAGCGATGAATCAGCAGGTCCTGTTTAACCGTCTTCATGGGATGGTTTGCCAGTACCACGTCTACGGGGCGGTAAGTGCCAATCACCATCAGCTTGGTGGCATTGCGGCGCCGTGCTATGCAGGAGATGAGGTCCATGGTCGAGGTGTCTGACCAGTGCAAGTCCTCGAGCACCAGCAATAGCGGCTTTTCCGTCGCGATGGTCTCGATCGCCTCGCTGATTTCGCGCAGCATGCGTTCCCGAGTTGCGCCCATGATTTCCCGTTGCAACGTGGCGCGCTGGTCGCGCTTGATCAGCGATGGAAACTGCACCAACCAGGTGGGGGCTTGGGCGGCCAGGATCTGCACTACTGCATCCGCATCGGGTCCAGCGCACAACTGTCCCAACGCTTCCAGCATGGGGTAGTACGCTTCCTTGCCTCCGTAGCCTTCAACGCATTGACCGCGAGCGACGCGGAGGTTTGGCGTGACCGCAGCAGCTTGCCTCTGGAATTCATCGGCGAGGGCAGTCTTTCCAATACCGGGCTCGCCGGTAATAAAGACCAGTTGCCGTTGCTTCCGTGAGCTGGTTGTGAGGAGGCTTTTCAATTCGGCTAGGGCGGCATCGCGGCCAACCAGGTTTATCGTGGGCGACTCTGGCCATGGCTTGGCTTCGAACCTCTCTTCCTGGACAGGGGCGATGAACTGGTAGCCGCGCCGACGCAAGGTTTCGATGAAGCGAGGACGCTTGGCGCTGTCCTCGAGGGCGTTGCGAACGTCCAGAATGTGGCTTTTGAGGACTTCCGGCTGGACGAACGTATTTGGCCACAAGGCTTCCAGGAGTTCGTCTTGAGTGATCAGGCGTCCGGGGTGCTCCACCATATAACTGAGCAAGGCAAAGGCTTTGGGGGTTAATGAGATACGCTCGTCACCTTCCGCTTCTGTGTCGGTACGCCGCCACAGGCACTGGTTGACCGTATCCAAACGGAATGGATGGAATTCCTTCATCGATTTTCAGCAAACCCTTTATACAACCGGATCAAGCGCGGGCCCCGTTTCTTTACCAAGAAACCACCGAAAGATCACCATACCCACCAAGACGCGCGGTACCGTGGAAGCGTACTTAGCTCCATCCGGTGGACGCTTCGTGAAGGCTCAAGGAGACCAAGCATGCGACGCGCATTTGTGTTACGAATCGCACCAGATTTCGACTTTGAGAACAATCAGGTTGACGGCTGGGTGGAAGAGGTGGATACCGGGCGAGAGTTGAGATTTCGCTCCGCGACCGATCTGCTCACGTTCTTGTCCAAGTGCGTGAAGGAATCCGCGAAAAAGAAAGAAGATCAGGAAGGCCAGCCTTCCTAAGGAGATCCCATGGCACAGAACACTGCATCCGACATCGTGCGGCAGGCTTCGACCCTCTCCATTGTGTGGGGTGTTTTGCTGATTATTTTCGGGATGCTGGCGGTAGCTTCGCCTTTCTTTGCTGCGGTGGCGGTCAGCGTGGTGATCGCGTGGCTCATCCTTTTGGCAGGCGTAGTCCACCTGATGCTCGCCTTTCGTGCTCATGGAGCCGGCAGCATGATCTGGAAGGTGCTGGTCGGGTTGGCGTATCTGTTTTTCGGCGTCTACCTGATCATGCACCCCGTACTAGGTGTGGCGTCGCTCACGTTATTGCTGGCATCGCTCTTCCTGATTGAAGGTGTCCTGGACATCATTTTGTTTTTCCAGATGCGCTCATTGGGAGGATCAAGCTGGGTGCTGGTGGACGGGATCATTACTTTGCTATTGGGGCTGATGATCTACCGGCAATGGCCGTCGAGTTCCGCCTGGGCGATCGGCACTCTCGTCGGTGTGAGCATGATCATTAGCGGCGTTACGCGGGTGATGCTGTCGCTGGCAGTGCGCAAGGCCGCGGCTGCGATTGCCTAGTTTTGTTTGGTTCGTGGGCAAGGGGACTGTCTGATTGCCAACTGCCTATGCGCGGCTACTGTACTGGCTACAACGATGACAAAGACGGCCGATAGTCCGATGCCCGGCTCACGTTCTGATGTCAGCCTGCTCAGCCCACAGGATCTGTTTCTCTTCAACGAAGGACGCCACTTCCGCTCTTATGACAAGCTGGGCGCCCATCCGATGGAAGCGGGCGGCGAGCGCGGTACCTGCTTCAGCGTATGGGCGCCGAATGCGCGAGAAGTCAGTGTAATCGGCAGCTTCAATCAGTGGGACGAACACGCGCACCCTCTAGAACCTCGCGGGAACTCGGGAATTTGGGAGGGGTTCGTCCCGGAAGCAAAGAAAGGAGACTTGTACAAGTTTCGCATCCGATCCGAGCAGAGCGGATATGTGATCGACAAGGCGGATCCCTTCGGCGTGCGGCACGAGGAGCCACCCCGCACAGCGTCGGTGGTTTGGGACTTGGAGTATGAGTGGTCGGATAACGAGTGGATGCAAAGGCGGAAGGCGAGGAACTCTCTGTCCGCGCCCCTGTCAATCTACGAACTGCACCTCGGATCGTGGATGCGGGTGCCGGAGGAGAACAATCGCTCACTCTCCTACCGCGAACTGGCGCCCCGCCTCGCCGACTATGTGAATCGGATGAACTTCACGCACGTGGAACTGTTGCCGGTGATGGAGCATCCGTTTTACGGCTCGTGGGGATATGAGACGACCGGGTACTTTGCGCCTACGGCACGGTATGGCACGCCGCAGGATTTCATGTATCTGGTGGACTATCTGCATCGGCACGGAATCGGCGTCATCCTCGACTGGGTGCCTTCTCACTTTCCATCCGACGCGCACGGGCTGGCATATTTCGATGGCACGCACCTGTTCGAGCACGCGGATCCCCGCAAGGGGTTTCAGCCGGATTGGAAGACTTACCTGTTCAACTACGGTCGCAACGAAGTCCGCAGCTTCCTGGTATCAAGCGCGATGTTCTGGCTGGATAAGTATCATGCGGATGGTTTACGGGTGGACGCGGTGGCGTCCATGCTCTATCTGGATTATTCACGCAGGCAGGGGGAATGGCTTCCCAACCAGTACGGCGGCCGGGAGAATCTGGAGGCCATTGATTTCTTGCGGCAGTGCAATCAGGAAGCGTACGCCGAACAGCCTGATATCGAGACCTTTGCCGAAGAGTCAACGTCGTGGCCGATGGTGTCGCGACCGCTCTATGTAGGCGGGCTGGGCTTCGGCTTCAAGTGGGACATGGGATGGATGCATGACACGCTGGAGTACTTTAAGCTCGACCCCATCCACCGCAAATACCACCACAACAAGCTGACTTTTCGGACGCTGTACGGGTTCACGGAAAATTTTGTGCTACCCCTGTCGCACGATGAAGTCGTCTACGGCAAGGGGTCGCCGATTGGAAAGATGCCCGGCGATGAATGGCAGAAATTTGCCAACCTGCGGTTGCTGTACGGGTACATGTACGCACAGCCGGGGAAGAAGTTACTGTTCATGGGGGGAGAGTTTGGGCAAGTGCGGGAGTGGGCGCATGACAGCAGCCTGGAGTGGCATTTGCTGCAACACCCGATGCACAGCGGGTTACAGCGATGGGTCGAGCAGCTAAACGGGGTTTATCGGCAATATCAGGCTCTGTACGAGCTCGATACGGACGCGGCCGGTTTCGAGTGGATTGACTGCAACGACAGCGAGAACAGCACAATTTCCCTTCTGCGAAAAGGGAAGTCTTCGGAAGGCGGGATCGTGGTGGTGTGCAATTTTACGCCGGTGCCGCGACTGGCCTATCGCCTGGGAGTTCCTTCGGGCGGATTCTGGAGAGAGTTGCTGAACAGCGACGCCACCGACTACGGAGGCAGCGGAATGGGAAACCTCGGAGGAGTTCACGCGGCAAAGCGATCTGCTCATGGCCGCCCTTACTCACTCGAACTCACCTTGCCTCCGCTGGGAGTGCTTTTTCTCAAGGCTGAATCGTAGGCGGAACACGACATCAGTTGAGCCCGCCTATCGTCGCTCGGATGAGGTTGAGCAATGGCGCGGGGTACACGCCAAACCATATGAGCAGAACTGCGAGTCCACCAAGGACAAAAGCGCTGCCGCGCCCGACTCTCTGCATCGAAAACTGACGTTCCGGCGATGCTGAAAAAAGCGTAACCACGATGCGCAGGTAGTAGAACAGGCCGATGACGCTGGTGAGAACGAGGACAAGCATCAGCGGCCAGGCGGAAGCATTCGCGCCGGAGGCAAGAATATAGAACTTGCCGATGAAACCCATGGTAGCCGGGATGCCGGCGAGCGAAAACAGCACGGCGGTGAAGATGCTCGCGAGAACGGGCCTCCGCCAGAAGAGACCGCGGTAATCTTCGAGGTCGGCGGCATCGGCCTCCGAAGTCGAGAGGACCGTGACGATGCCGAAAGCCGCGAGTATGGTCACCGTATACGCCACCAGATAGAAGGCTACGGCACTAGCCCCCATGGTTGTGCCGGCGAGAAACGCCACCAGGATGTATCCAAAGTGTGCGATCGATGAGTAGGCCAGAACGCGCTTGACGTTGTTTTGTCGCAAAGCGAGGAGATTGCCCGCACACATCGACGCGACTGCGATGACCGAGAGCAGGAAGAACAACGCTCGAGACTGCTGAGTCCCGACTGCGAGATAACGTAGCAGCAACGCGACCACCGCGGTCTTGGATGTGGTCGCGACGAAAGCCGCGACTGGCGCCGGGGCACCCTCATACACGTCCGGTATCCAGAGATGGAAGGGAACCACGCCGAGTTTGAACCCGATCCCGGTGACGGTGAGTGCGATACCGGGCAACACCAGCGCGAGACTGGACCTATCCAGCGGAAGATTCCGGAGGCTCGAGAACGACAGTGTGCCGGTGTCGGCATAGATGAGAGCCAGGCCGAAGAGAAGGAACGCCGCCGAGGCCGAGGCAAGGATCAGGTACTTGATACCGGCTTCGAGTGTCTGACCTCGGTCCGTGAAATACGCAACCATGCCGTACAGGGAGATGCTCAGAATCTCGAGGCCGAGGAGAAACGATACAAAATGGATGCTCGTCACCAGGACCCCGCAACCCAGGGTCGCCAGAACCAACAGCAGATAAAGTTCCTCGCGCTGGCCGTCGTGTTTCGCGAAATACTGGTAGGACAGCACGGCCACGGCGGCGGCCGAGGCGATGATCAGCCCCAGGAAGAACAAAGCATACCCGTCGATCAATAAGAGCGAGGTTACCTGCCGCGGAACCAGCGGAGCAGCCGTGAAGACCGAAAGGAAAGAAGCGGCGAGGCCCGCGAGCGTCAGCCCGGCCGTTAGCTCGTGACTCCGTTTCACCGCGATGCCCAGCATGACCACAACCGCTGTCCCTGCGAGCAAAAAGAGTGGAAGGAGGGCGAGCGCATCATTGGTGTTAATGGCTGTGGCGTTCATGGCTGTCCCCTCAGCGCCGCGGAGGTTATCTGAGCCTCGCGTTGTAGGCTGTCCATCGCGGGCGCGAAGGTGTTGAGTACCGGTTGGGGGTAGAGTCCAAGCCACAGCAGGCCGAGGACCATTACGCCAACGATGAGCCCTTCGCGCAGCTTAAGATCGGGTAGCTGCCACGAATTCGTGTTCGCGCCGAAGAAAGCGCGCTGCATCATGCGCAACGCGTAGAAAGTGGACGCGAGAATTCCGAGAGTCGCGACTACCGTTAGTGCGACGCTGACTCTATAAGATCCGAGCAACACAAGAAATTCGCCTACGAAATCGCCCAGGCCCGGCAGTCCGAGCGAGGCCAGGCTGAAGAAGAGCGCCGAAGCGCTCAAGCGCGGCGCTACCGTCCAGAGTCCGCCCATGCGATCCAGATCGCGGGTGTGGATCCGTTCCTGCAAGCCGCCGACCAGGACGAAAAGGGCGCCTGTGCTCAGTCCATGACAGATCATCGTCATGATCGCGCCTTGCAGCGCCAGCGCGTTCCACGAAAAGATGCCGAGCAACACAAAGCCTAAGTGGCTGACGCTGGTATAAGCGACCAGGCGCTTTAGGTCCGTCTGCGAATAGGCCATCACGGCGCCATAAATAATCCCGATAACGCCGAGCGCCAGGGCCACAGGCGTGAATTCATGAGCGGCGCGCGGAAATAACGGGATCACAAAACGCAGCAGACCGTATCCCCCTGTTTTCAACAGCAAACCCGCGAGAATGACGCTTCCGGCTGTGGGCGCCTCCGTGTGCGCATCCGGGAGCCAGGTATGCAGGGGTACCACCGGCAGCTTCACCGCAAAGGCGACAAAAAAACCGAGCATGATGGCAAGTTCCGCGCCACTGCTGAGCTTCGTGCCCAGGAGTTCCGAATACTCGAAGGTGTAAACGCCAGTAGCCTGATGGTGGAGGAAGTACAGCGCCAGAATCGCGATCAGCATCAGCAAGCCGCTGCATTGCGTGAACAGGAAAAACTTGGTCCCCGCGTACACGCGCCGTTCGTGTCCCCAGATGACGATGAGGAAGTACATCGGGATCAGCATCAGTTCCCAGGCAAAATAAAAGAGGAACAAATCCATCGCCAGGAACACGCTTACGATTCCCGCCAGAACCCACATCAGATTGAAGTGGAAGAAGCCGATTTTCTCCTGAATTTCGGTCCAGGAACAAAGCACGGCGACGATGCCGAGGAAGAACGCGAGTACCAGCATCAGGAAGCTGAGACCGTCCACGGCAAGATGGAAATGGATGCCGAAGTTCGGGACCCAGTTCCGGTCGACTTCCGCGATCCAGCGCGTCGAAGGACTGAACGACCGGAGAGCCCAGATGCGCGCCGCCAGAGCGAGATCCGCGGCCAGTGCAGCCAGTGAAATCCATCGCGGCAACTGAGTGCTCCAGCGGGCCGATACAGCGGCCAGGATGCCGGCCGCTAAGAGTATGAGGATCAAAAGAGTCAGGATCATACGAATAACACCAGTGCTACAAAGAGGACCGATCCAGCGGCCATCGCCGTGGCGTACCAGCGCACGCGACCTGTTTCGGTGCTGCTCAGCCAGCCATACAATGCGTCAGCCACTCGCGCTATTCCGGTATAGAACGCGTCGACAAAATCGCTCTTATTAACGTTAGCCACCCAGATAAATGGCTGCACCAATACCTTGTCGTAAATCCAATCGAAGCCCCAGCCGGCAAACGACCACTGGTCGAAAGCATGACCAATCGGATTTCCGACCAGCGAGTCCGAGAGGGTCCGTTTCTTGAGGTGGAACAAATAGGCAAAATACAGTCCGACGAGGAACAAGAGCCCGGCAATCGCCTCCGATCCTCTCTCCGTCAGACCGCCGGCACGAGCCTCGACGGTTACCGGCAATGCCGAATGCAGAAACGCGAGCAACGGCTCTTTCAGATATCCGCCTACGACGGCGAAAACCGCAAGGATGACAAGAGGAATCCTCATCGCGTACCCGGGCCGCTTCGTCACAGGAATACCAAGCGGGCCGAAGAAGACGCGGAAGATCAGGCGGAAGGTGTACAGGGACGTCAATCCCGCGCCGAGCATTCCAGCTATCCACAACGCCCGATGCCCGCCCGGCGCAGACCACGATTGCCAGATGATCATGTCCTTGCTGAAAAACCCGGCCGTGACGAAGGGTAGGCCCGCTAGTGCGAAACCTCCGGCCAGAAACGTCCAGAAAGCGACCGGCAATTCTTTTCGCAGCCCGCCCATCTTGAAGATGCTGTGCTCCTCGTCGACCGCATTGATGATCACGCCCGCGCCGAGGAACAAAAGCGCCTTGAAGAAAGCGTGGGTGAAGAAGTGGAACATGGCGGCTTGCCACGCGCCTACGCCTAGCGCGAGGAACATGTAGCCGATCTGGCTGATGGTGGAATACGCCAGGATACGCTTGATATCGTGCTGCGTAAGGGCACTAAACCCGGCCAGCAAGAGGGTCGCCGCACCCACGACGGCAACGGCCGACTGTGCGGCGGGAGCGAGGGAGAAAAGAACGTGCGTGCGCGCGATCAGATAAACACCCGCCGTCACCATCGTCGCCGCGTGAATCAGTGCGCTGGTTGGCGTCGGACCTGCCATCGCATCGGGTAACCATACCTGCAACGGAATCTGCGCTGATTTGCCGACAGCACCGCCTAACAGCAGAAGAGCGGCTGCCACCGCCCATGTGGAGCCGAACGGCCACTGCGCTGAAACGCGCTGCATCAGATCCTGAATCTGCAGCGTGCCCAGTTGCGTGAAGAGCAGGAACAACCCGACCATCAGGGCGCAATCGCCTACGCGGGTTACGATGAACGCCTTGCGTGCCGCCCGGCCGTTAGCGGGATCGCGGTACCAGAAACCGATCAGCAAGTAACTGCATAGGCCTACGCCTTCCCATCCGAGTAAGAGGAGGAGAAGATTGTTTCCCAGCAGCAGTGTGAGCATCGACGCGACGAACAGGTTCATGTAAGCGAAGTAGCGGCTGTAACCCGGGTCTTCGCTCATGAACTCGGCGGAATAAATATGGATCAAGAAGCCCACGAACGTGACCACTACGATCATCACGAGCGAGAGCGCATCCAGATAGAACCCGATCTGCGGCTGGAAGCCCGCGACGCTGATCCAGGTCCAGAGAACCTGGGTGTAAGCGTGCCCGGCCGGAGGGCTGGTTACGAAGCTGACCGCGATCAGAGCTGTAAGGAGGGCTGAGAGTCCGATGGACCCCACGCCGAGGGCGGCGACGGCTCTCCGCGGCAAACTCGAGCCAAACAGGATGAGCAAGGTCGCGCTGACAAACGGTAGCGCCGGAATGAGCCACAACCAACTGATCACGTCATCCTCTCATTTCACTGATGGCGTCCACATCCAGGGACTTGAACCGGTGATAGATCTGCAGGACCAGTGCGAGTCCGACGGCGACTTCGGCGGCCGCCATCGCCAGAATGAACACAAACATCACTTGTCCGTCGGCCTGATGCCATCGAGACCCGGCGACCACAAATGCCAGCCCCGCCGCATTGAGCATGACCTCGAGCGACATAAGTACAAAAATCAAGTTACGCCGTGCGAGAAGACCGGTCAGTCCCAGCGAGAACAAGATCCCCGCCAGTATCAGCCCGTCTCTCATAGTTAGCTGTGTCACGTTGAATCTCCGGTTTTTCGGTTTTGCGTGCCCCCACGTGATACGCACCCACCAACCCCGCCAGTAAAAGCATCGAGGCCAGTTCCACACCAATCATGTAAGGACCAAACAAGGCGATCCCGACTTCCTTCGGTCCAGTGGCGTTTGTACCCAGACCTCCGGATGCCCCTGCGGCCAAATAGCCGACTTCGACAATCAGGATGCCCGCCAGAATCACGGGACCCGTCCAGATTCCCGGCGTCAACCACTGTTTCTCCCTATCCGCGGCGTGCCTTCCGATGTTGAGCGTCATCACGACAAAAAGGAAAAGCACCATGATCGCGCCTGCGTACACGATGGCTTCGAGCGCGGCCGCAAAGGGCGCCCCGAGCACGAAGAACACTACCGACACGGCAAGCAGCGATACGATCAGGTAAAGCAGCGCATGAACAAGGTTCAGCCGCGTCAACATGAGGACCGTTGAGATCACCGCGACCACACCGGCAATGTAAAAAGTTGCTTCCATATTGACCTCACGGCAACAGCGAACGCACATCGACGGGCAGTGATTCATGTGCCGCCTCGCCCTTTTTCTTTCCGCCAATCTGGACTCCTGCCACACGCCAGAAGTTGTAGCCCGGATGCTTCCCCGGCCCGTCGATCAGGAGATCGTGTTTTTCGTAAACCAGGCTCTGCCGGTGAAATTCGCCCATCTCAAAATCTGGCGTTAGTTGGATCGCATACGTCGGGCAAGCCTCTTCGCAAAGACCGCAGAATATGCAGCGCGAAAAGTTGATGCGGAAGAAGTCCGGATACCGCCGCCCGTTTTCGTCCTCCGTCGCCTGCAGCGCGATGCAGCCGACCGGACAGGCGGCCGCGCAAAGGTTGCATGCCACACAGCGCTCGCCGCCATCGGGATCGCGAGACAAGACGATCCGGCCGCGGTAGCGCGGCGCGAGATACGGTTTCTCCTCCGGATATTGAATCGTGACCCTCTTTTGGAAAGAGTGGAGGAACACGTACCAGATCGATCGAAGCATGCTGAACATGGACTAACTCCGTAATAGGACCGCCGCGCCGGCCAGCAGCACATTAGCAAGAGCCAGGGGCAACATCACTTTCCAGCCCCAGGACATAAGTTGATCAAATCGCGGTCGCGGCAAAGCCGCCCGCACCAGAATGAAAAATGAAATGAAGACAAACGTCTTGATCAGAAACCACACCAGTCCGGGCAGAACCGGGCCGAGCCAGCCCCCGAAAAAGAGAACTGAGATCATTCCCGAGATCAGCGTGACTCCCATGTACTCTCCGACAAAGAACATGCCGAACTTCATCCCCGAGTATTCCGAGTGATAGCCGGCCACGAGTTCGCTTTCGGCTTCTGACAAATCGAAAGGAATGCGGCGTGTTTCGGCGAATCCGGCGATCAGAAACAGAACAAAACCCGGAAATTGCGGGATCACAAACCACATGTGCCCCTGTGCTTCGACAATGGCCGGCAGGCTGAACGAGCCCGCCAGGATCACAACTCCCATGAGCGAAAGGCCCATGAAGACTTCGTAGCTCAGCATCTGGGCCGCGGCTCGCATTCCGCCCAGCAGAGCGTACTTGTTGTCGGATGACCATCCCGCGAGCACCACGCTATAAACTCCCAGCGACGACATGGCGAGGAAAAACAGCAATCCGATGTTCAAGTCGGAAACGATGATGCCCCGCGCGACGGGAAGCACCGCGAACGACATGAGTACGGTAACGAAGATGACGGCCGGGGCCAGAATGAAAACAGGTTTGTCCACGAACGGCGGAACCCAGTCCTCCTTCATGAAGATCTTGATGGAGTCCGCGACGACCTGCAGAAGACCGAAAGGCCCGGTTCGGTTGGGACCGTAACGGTCCTGCCACAGCGCGAGCAACCGGCGCTCTACATAAATAAGAGAGGCTGCGATAGTCAGAGCTCCAATGACAATTCCGAGGATTGCAAGGAGAGGGTACGGACTTGTCATTTCAGCCTCGCGATCTTGCCCCACGCGGGCATGGTGACTCCGCTCAACGGCGCGATGCCGGCAGACAGACACGCGACGCCTTGTGGAAGGTCAGGTTGCAGGCGTACTGGAAGTCGGAACGTACCGGTTGAACAACTGACTTCGACTTCCGCACCCTCCGAAAGGTCAGTGCAGTTGACAGCCACGTGCGGCTTGGTCGCCAGTTCTGCCAGGCCTCTAGCCGCCGGACTTAATTCCTCGGAGCCGATGAAGTGGTACCTGGGCACAAGCAACCATTCGCCTTTGCGCGGCTCGAACGCGGGCGGGACATCGCGGAACCATGTCTGACCATTGGCGGCTGCGGGCTCGAACATCCGGACCCCGGCATCGCCGCCACGCAGAGGACCTCCTGGTTCCGTTTGATATGTATTCGTCGCCTGAATGGAATTCCAGCCGGGCGACCAGAAGAACGGGATCAGAGCTGCTGGAGGTTTTTCGGGTGCTCCTTCCATCGAATATGACAAAGGAGAATCGGGATCCTCGGGTTGCTTCGGCTCGGAAATCGTGATGTTCACGAGCGTGGCAGTCCGGCCGCTCTCGCGATGCGGCGAGCGCGGAATTTTGGCGCCGGCAATTCGAAACGCGGCTGAGGGTGCGGCATAGGACGCGGGTGCGAGTTCGGGCAAGGCCTTCGACAGGGCCGCCAGCACATCGTCCAGGTTCTGCCACTTGTCCGGCTTCAACCACCGCCAGCTTGCGAGTACGTCGTTCTGCGGCACAAAAACCTGGAAGAATCTCTGGGCCCGTCCTTCGCTGCTGATGAATGTGCCATCGGACTCGGCGAAGGTTCCGGCCGGCAGTTCCAACCCCGCTTTTTCGGTAGTCGGGTTGGACAAGTGATCGAGGACGATCACGTGTTTGGCGGCGCTGAGGAAAGCATCGACTTCGGCGGCAGGCGCGCGGCGATAGAGATCATTCTCGATGATGATGACTGTGTCCGCGCGTCCATTCTTCACCGCTTCAAAGGCCGCCGTGAGTGGATATCCACCCATCAAGGCCGCGCCTACGGTGTTGCATTCGGGGGCGGTCAAGCTGAGTGCCGCGTGCGCAGCCATCGCCACGTTGGCGGCCGCTTCCATCACGGCCTCGCTGCCGCAACTCATGCCGGAAATGACGAGAGGTTTCTTCGCGGTTTTCAGGGCGTGCGCAATTTCAGCGGCCAGCGGGAAATCCTGCGCCGAGGGCGCGTCCGGATCGAGCGCGTGGGCCACGGCGAAGCCCAGCCTGGCCAGATCATCCGGTGCGCCGCGGAAGCGGGCGGTTGCAACTTCGTCGAGGCGAGTGGCATACGGCGTCGCAATATACAGGGGGCCTTTCGCGTCCTGCAGTGCATCCCGTACTCCGTGATCCATCCACAGCGGGACTTTCGCTTGCCTGGCAATCTCCATCGGTTGCTGACGCACTGACTGACGGAGAGCCAGCGCCATTCTGGGGGCGACGCTGGTGAGGTCCTCGCCCAAGACGAATACTGCGTCACATTTCTCGATTTCGCGCAGTGTGGGTGTCCGCATCGGACCGCGCCGCAGAATCTCGATCATGCGAGCAGCCAGCTTCGCCTGACCATCGGCCATTCCAGAATAGAATTGCTCGGGGCCCACTAAGGTTCGCAGAGCAAAATTCGCTTCGAGCGACGCACGCGGCGAGCCGATACCGATCACACGGCCGCTGGCTGCGCGTTCTTCCAGATGAGTCTGAGCCTCCACAACCGACACGGATTTGCCGTTGAGCCGCGGCTCACGAAGCCTTCGTTCGCTGTTCACGAACTCATAGCCAAAACGTCCGCGGTCACACAGGAAGTACCCGTTCACTTCGTGGTTATAGCGATTGACGATGCGGCGCAGAGTGCCGTAGCGCTCGCCGGCATTGATGTTGCAGCCCAGAGCACAATGGACGCACACCGATGGCGCGAACTGTTGGTCCCACTTGCGGGAGTAATGGTGCTTCAGGGTCTTGTCGGTGAATACGCCAGTCGGACAAATTTCGACGAGGTTCCCACTGAACTCATTCTCCAGCACACCGTCTTCGCTCCGGCCGAAAAATACCGTGTTGCGCGAGGCGAATGCGTTCAAATCTTTGCCGCCCGCGTAGTCGCGGTAATAGCGCACGCAGCGGTAACACTGGATGCACCGGTTTGGTTCATGATTCACCAGCGGGCCCAGGTTCTGATCGCGAAACGTGCGCTTGTCGAATTCGTAGCGCCGGTAGTCATGGCCAGTCATAACGGTCATGTCCTGCAGATGGCACTCGCCGCCTTCATCGCACACCGGGCAGTCATGCGGGTGATTCAGCATGAGTCCTTCAATAACGCCCGCGCGGAAAGAGGCAGCCTCGGGATCCGCGATGGAGATGCGCGTGCCTTCGGCGGCCGGCGTCATGCACGACATCACGATTTTGCCTTCCGTGTCGTGCTCATCCTTGAAAACCTTTACTGCGCACTGACGGCAAGCGCCCACCGACCCCAAGGCCGGATGCCAGCAGAAGTAGGGCAGGTTCAAGCCTTGCGACACGCAGCCGTGGAGTAGGTTCTCCTCGGGGTTCATCTCGTAAGGTTTGTTGTCAACGTAGACCTTAGCCATACCTATCTCCAGGGGCAACGGTGCTCAGCGATGTGTCGTTCAAAATCGGGCCGAAAATACTTCATGGCGGTTTCGAGAGGATCGGCAGCCCCGGGCGCGAGGGCGCAGAACGTGTTCCCGGGACTCCACATCTTCGCTTGCGATGCAAGCTTGTCGAGGTCGCCTGGCTTGCCGTGGCCGTATTCCATCGAGCGCAGAATGCGTTCCGCCCAACCGAGGCCGCTCCAGCAAGGCGTGCAGAATCCGCAGGATTCACGCGCGAAAAACTTCGTCATGTTCCACGCCATACCCACTGGACAGGTATGGTCATCGAGCACGATCATGGTTCCTGTCCCCAAGCGGCTGCCGGCTTTCGGCATCTCGGTGAAGTCCATGGGCGTGTCCAGGTGCTCTTCGACGATGAAGGGCGTGGAACTGCCACCCGGCAGCAATCCGCGAAACTTCAGTCCGTCACGCATGCCACCGGCGTGCTCTTCGAGAATTTCGCGGACGGGCGTCCCCATGGGCAATTCCCAAAGGCCGGGACGTTTCACTTTTCCGCTAACACCGTAGAGCTTCGTGCCGCCATCTTTCGTCCGGCTCAGGCCATGGAACCACTCCGTGCCGTTATTGATGATGTGTGGCACGCAACTGATGGTCTCCACGTTATTGACCACCGTTGGTTTGCCGAACAGGCCCACCACGACGGGGAAGGGCGGCTTCGCTCTCGGATTCGCGCGCTTGCCCTCCAGCGCATTGAGTAATCCGGTCTCATCGCCGCAGATGTAACGGCCGGCGCTGAGATGCAGATGCAACTCCAGGTTGTAGCCGGAACCGAGGATGTTTTTCCCCAGATAGTGGCGTTCGTATGCTTCCGCGATCGCGCGGGTAAGCCGTTCCGCGGCCAGCGTGTATTCTCCACGCAGAAAGATGTAGGCGATGTCGGCTTCGATCGCGAAGCCGGCGATGATTGCGCCTTCGATCAACTGATGTGGATTGCGCTCCAGCAGGAACCTGTCTTTGAACGTGCCCGGCTCCATCTCGTCGGCGTTGATCACGAGGTAAGTGGGATTGGGCGCGTCCTTGCCCACTGGCACGAAAGACCACTTCACCCCAGTTGGAAATCCCGCTCCGCCCCGGCCGCGCAGATTCGCGTTCTTCACATCTGCGATGACCGATTTCGGGGTCATGCCGCCCGTCAGGACTTTTCGGATTGCCTGGTAGCCACCGGCCCGCTCGTAGGCCTGCAAATCCAGAGCCGATCCATCCTGGGGGACATTTCCGGTCAACGGCTTTTCGGTGGAGCCTGTCATTTGTAGTTCTCGAGTTCCCTGTCGATTTTCAGCGGGTCCAGATCAGTGTGCAGATTGCCGTCCACTATCAGTGCCGGGGCATGGTCGCAGCACCCGAGGCAGACGGTCGGCAGCAGCGTAAAGCGGTTGTCGGCGGTCGTTTCGCCCAGCCCGACGCCCAGGCGGTGCTGGAGATGTTCCCTTGTTTGCTCGCAGCCCATGATCCAGCAGCTCACGCTGTCGCAGACCGAGATGACGTGGCGCCCCACGGGCTTGCGATAAATCAGGTTGTAAAACGTGGCAATACTGTCCAGGTCCGTCGGAGACATGCCGATATGCTCAGCGATGTCGCGAAGGCTCTCGTCGGACACCCAGCCGCGGTGTTTCTGGACGATTTTCAGCGCGTCTATGGAAACGGCTTCGCGTTTCGGATAGTGCGCCGCCTCGCTCTCAATCTCGCGAATTTCTTCCGTCGTCAGCATCGGTTCCATCCTCACCGGTCGACATCTGCCAGTACAAAGTCAAGGCTGCCCAAAATCACAACCAAATCGGATATCGTCAACCCCCGCGACAGGCGCGACAGGGTCTGTATGTGTGCAAATGATGGCGTACGGATCCGCGTGCGATACGAAACCGTGCTTCCGTCGCTCACCAGGTAATAACCGTTATTCCCCTTCGCGGCTTCAATGGCGCCGAGCGCCTCACCCGGCGGGAGCACCGGTCCCCAGCTCACGCCTAGAAAGTGCGTGATCAGCGTCTCGATGTCATGCATCGTGCGCTCTTTCATCGGCGGGGTAGTCAGGTGGTGGTCCGATTTGTACGGACCCTCGGGCATATTTTTTACGCATTGCTCGATGATCCGGAGACTTTGCCGCATCTCCTCAATGCGCACCGCGGCGCGCGCATAGCAATCGCCCGCGCTGGCTGTGGGAATGTCGAACGAAAACTGCTCGTAGCCGCAGTAGGGCTGCTTCTTGCGGAAATCCCATTCCAGGCCGCAGGCGCGCAGATTCGCGCCGGTCACGCCCCACTCGATGGCCTCGTCTGCAGTGAATGCGCCGATTCCCTGAGTGCGCCCTTTGAAGATCGCGTTCCGCATCACCGTGCGGTCATACTCGATCAGGCGCGGTGGAAGGTAACGGATGAAATCGAGGAACATTTTCTCCCAGCCCTTGGGCAGGTCGGCGGCCACTCCGCCGATACGAAACCAGGCGGGGTGCATGCGCGCGCCGGTGATCGCCTCCACCATGCCGAAAGCGCGCTCGCGGTCGTTGAAGGTGAAGAACACCGGCGACATCTGTCCCAGGTCCTGCGCGAATGTCCCGTACCAGACCAGGTGGCTGATGATGCGAAACAGCTCCGACAGCATTACGCGGATCACCTGCGCCCGTGGCGGCACCTTAATCCCAGCCAGCTTTTCGACCGCCGTCAAATAGGCCAGGTTGTTCATTACGCCGCCGAGGTAGTCGATTCGGTCGGTGTAGGGGATGTAGCTGTGCCAGGACTGCCGCTCCCCCATCTTCTCGGCACCGCGATGGTGGAATCCGATCTGGCTAATCGCGTCGACGATCTCTTCGCCATCAAGCTGCACCGCGATGCGTAACACGCCGTGCGTACCGGGATGCTGCGGACCGATGTTGACGAAAATGAAATCCGAGTCGTCGCGCTCCCGTCGCATGCCCCACTCCTCGGGACGGAACCGAAGATCCTCCTGCTCGGCATTCTCCTTTTCCAGCGACAAGTGATACGGGTCCATTTCCGTCGCGCGAGCGGGGTGCTCTTTGCGCAGCGGGTGTCCCTTCCAGCTCTTGGGCATCAGGATTCGCTCCAGATGAGGGTGGCCGTCGAACGCGATGCCGAACATGTCCCACACTTCGCGCTCGTACCAATTCGCCGACGGCCAGATGGAAGTGACGGTCGGCAACGAGAGACGGCCTTCGGCCAAGGCTACCTTGATGCGCAGGTATTCGTTCCTGTCGAATGAGAGGAGATGATAGACGACGGTGAAATCGCTCGCCGGCTGTCCCTCGCGATGCTGCCGCATGCGTTCGTCGATTGCGGTGAGGTCGTACAACATCTTGTAGGGCTGCTCGATCTCATCTTTTAGAAAACGCAGAACCGCAGGGACGCGGTCCTTGGCCACCCAATACGTAGGGATATGGTCGGTCGTCTCCTGGGGCGTGGCAGCCGGGCCAAACCGGTCTTTGATTTCCTCGGCGATGGTGGGAACGGCGATCATACTTCGTCGGTCTCCCGCAACACGGTCATCTTCTTCCGCGAGGGCTGCATCAGATCTCGCATCGAGGGCATTGGTGCGCGTGTGGTGCCTTGAGGCCCCACGACCCAACTCAGCGGACGCCGTTCCGTTCCTATGGCCTGCCGCAACAACAACAGGCCTTCGAGAAACGCTTCGGGCCGCGGTGGGCAGCCGGGCACGTAGACATCGACGGGCAAAAATTTGTCGACGCCCTGCACCACGCTATAGATGTCGTACATGCCCCCCGAATTCGCGCACGACCCCATCGAGATCACCCAACGCGGTTCCATCATTTGTTCATAAAGCCGCTGGATGATGGGCGCCATCTTCAGGAAGACCGTCCCGGCAACGACCATCAGATCGGCTTCCCGGGGCGTGCCGCGAATCACTTCGGCGCCGAAGCGCGAAACGTCAAATTTGCTGGTGATACTGGTGGCCATCTCCACGTAGCAGCAGGAGAGTCCGAAGTTGAAGGGCCACACCGAGTTCTTTCGGCCCCACTGCACCAGATCCTCGAGGCGTGACAGAATTACGCTCCGCCGCACCGTCTGTTCCAGAGGTTCCGGGTCCTGAATTGTGGTCAGTCCCGTGATGTCCGGCTTGGTCAGTGTCCACTGCATGCGATTCTCACCTCGAACGACCCAATTTCTTCGTCCAGTCCAATGCTCCGACTCTCCAGACATAGAGCAGTGCAGCAGCCAGCGTTGCGATGAACAGAACCACTGCCCAATAGCCGGGCCAGCCAACTTCTCGAACCGCTCCTGCCCATGCGTAGACGAAGACCGCTTCCAGGTCGAAGACGACGAAGAACATCGCGACCATGTAGTAGCGCATGGAGAAGCGCACGTGCGCCGATCCCTCGGAAACAATGCCGCCTTCGTACGTCTCACCGGTGGCGGGCTCGGAGTGCCTTTGCCCTAAGAGGTAGGACACGACCAGCACCGCTCCCACGAGCACAACGACGAAGACGAAATAAACCGCCAGCGGCCAAGTCATATACGTTGCGTCCTCTGAAGCACGCTGGGAGCCAAAGCCCGGGCTACAGTAGCCGGGTGAGGTGGAGAATCGAAAGTGGCTGGGAATCTGCGAACCGTTGACTCGAGAAGTAGCTGTGGATCGCGCGGAGACTGCGCGATCGGCAATCGTCATTTGCCAATCGTCGTCATCTGGCAAAGCGGTTGACAACCGATGGTCGGAGGCTGCGAAGACAGGGGGGAGGATGTCGCCGCTTAGAACTGCAGATTGAGAGCCAGTTGGATCGAGCGCGGGCCGCCGATTTGATAGAGGGGGTTGAGGCCTCCGCTCGCGCCACCGGAACCGAGGCTGCTCGCCAGCGTTTGCGTCAAGTAGTTGAACAGCGGGCTAGTTCGGTCGTTGCGACGGAACCGAAGCTGAGGTTCGTTGAAGCAGTTGAACCCAGCTACCACCGTATAGCAAGTGAAAGCTGAATTTGGCGCGGCTTGTCGGCTGCTGCCGGCATACCCAGTCCTCGGAAGCGAGGATCTAGCCAGTCGGTACTGGTCCGCCCGTGTTGCAGGTCTCCAAGGTGCAGAATATGGCCGTCAGCGCCGACGAACTCACCGGTGAATGCGTTCAAGCACTCGTGGCAGTTCGGATCGGTAGAGGGCGGCATCACGTTCAGCACATCATTGCTGTTGTAGAACAGGAAGTTGGTGTGATTGAACAAGTTGAAGAAGTCAGCGCGTAGCTGCAGCCGCAGCGCATCATTGTGGGGATTCAGTTGAAATTCGCGTTTTACCGAAACATCTACTCGTTGGTAGCCGCTGGTGTTGGCGGCGTTGCGGTGGAGATTCCCATTCACGAATTGGAAATCCACGATGTCGCCGCTGAACGTGTCCACTGTCCCTAACGGTGAGGCACTGGCCGGGGCCAGGAACGTCGTCTGCGGGCAGCGGCATATGGCCGCTCCTCCGGGGCCGACCAGCAGGTTGGAGCCGTCGGACGAGGCAATGTTCGTAACGACGATGGTACCGTCCGGCAGGACATCCGGACGCTGCTGGGTTTCCGAGCCATTGCCCAAGCCTGGGAACACAGATCCAACGAATGGCCCAGTCCCGGTCGAAATTGGATACGGGCGGCCTGATTGGACAGTGCCTGCCCAACCGAGCGACCAGTTGTTCACGATGCGGCGAAGAAAGCCGCCGTTCAGCAGGCGGCCAGCGTCTGCCACAAAGGTGAAGTTCGCGGCGTTGCGAATGTCGTTTTCGGCCGGGCCCATTTCCGCGCGAATGTTGCGTGGGTCGCCGGGCTCGGAGGTGCCGTAAAAGTCCTCGGTCGAGGAAAACGTATGCGACCAGGTATAGCTCGTCTGGAATTGGAAGTGGTTCGATAGGCGCTTGCTGGCTTGTACAACCAAACCGTTGTAATTCGAAGTCCGACTGTTTTCGTTGGTGCGTACGGCCGTGAAGTGAGAGTCGAGGCGATCGCCGAAGTAGAAGAAGCCTGGGTGGGCGGGATCCGCGAGGATCGCTGGGAAATTGCGATCGCGTTCACCGAATTGCCCAAAACCGAACGCGCCGATGTAGCTCGCACCAACGACCCAGGTGTTGCCGATTTGTCGACGGATCGAGAGGTTGGCATCGCGGGTCTCGGGATTATGCAAGTTGTCGGCAATCGGTCGAATGCGGCCGAACTGGGTGCGAACTGGGGGAATGAAAGGTGCGAGCACGCTTGCGGGAGGCGCATTGGGAAAAAATGCCAGCACAGATGGATCGGTGATCGTGACGGTGAACAGCGTGACCCCGTCGAAGTTGAGGGAGTCCAATGAGATGTTCATGAAAGCCAACTGTGTGATTTCGCCGAATCCAGCGCTGATGACCGTTTTGCTGTCCGGGCTGTAAGCCAGACCCAACCGCGGCTGAATATTGTTGTTATCGGATGAACAGGCCGGTATGATGCCATTTCCTTGCAGGCAGCCACCTCCGGAGCCTGTGTAGCCGCCTTTAAAGGCTCCCGCTTCATAGTCGTAGCGAACTCCGTAGTTCATGGTCAGCTTGGGAGTCAACTTCCATGTGTCCTGGATGTATACACCATAAATATTGTTCTTGGATCGCACCCTGCCTGGGCCGGCGCCCACCGTGAACTCGGTCGGCAAACCATCGGGACTAAAGGAGCCGTATTGGCCAAAATGAAACTGCTGGAAAACACTAGTGTAGGGCATGTAGCTGATGGAAACTCCGGTCTTCAGCGTATGAGCGCCACGGATCCAAGTGAGGTTATCCACGCCCTGGTAGCGGTTCTGATCGCCCCCCTGAGGACAACAGGAATCCGCGCCGTGGTAGAAGTTTGGCCCGAACTGGCCAGGGAGCGTGCTGTTTGGGGATGTCAGGAAGAAATAGCGGTGCCAGAAGACGCGGGCCTCGTTCACTGAATGAGGGGTGATTGTTGAAGTGAGCGCGCCATTCAAGGTGTGATCGTGAACGACAAATGAATCCAGCGACTCGGGCGTGGCGGTGGAAGGCACACCCACCTGCAAATTCTCCTGCGATTGCCGCTGCTGGTTGAATCGCACAAACACGCGATTGCGTTGGGTCAGCACATGATCGACTTTAGCCGACCAGATTATTTCGTCGATGGGCTGCGTGACGGTCACAGCCCCTGAAGGAGGAGTTAGGGTGAGCGGTTGAGCCACGTGTGTCTTTTCGAAGCTCCCGAACCAGAAGGTGTGGTCTTTAATAAAGGGGCCTCCCGCTGTGAATCCCCATTCCTGTTTCTGAAACGGCGCACGTGGCTCTCCGTTGACCGTTGAACAACCCGAACCTCCGCAACCGTTCTCAATGAGCCCCAGGTTGTAAAAGTAATTCGACGCGGAGAGATTGCGTCCACGGAAATATGCGTGACCGTCGCCGTGGAAACCGTTGGTCCCGGACTTGGTTACGACGTTGACAATGAGCCCACCAGCCTGGCCGTATTCAGCGTCGTAGTTGTTGGTGATGACCTGGAATTCCTTGACTTCGTCGATCGAAGCGCCTAGCGCATCACGGCCGCTCGTGACCTGGTCGGTAATGTTGGCACCATCGATGTGGTAGACGTTGCCTCGTCCATTGAATTCCCCAGGGGCAACTAACTCGGTGGAGCCGCCAGTGAAATCGAACCGTACACCCGGAGCGAGGGATGCCATGTTCACGTAATCGTTACTCGGTCCGACTCCTCCGTTGAAGCCGTTCGTAAACGGCAGGCTCGCCATGTCCCGCTCGTCGATGACAGTCGAGACGTCGGTTTTACTGCTTTCGACAAGTGGCGCTTCGGCAGTGACAAGCACTGCCTCATCTTTACCGGCAAGTAGAAGCCGGAAATCAGCATCGCGCTGGTCGCCGACGTTCAAATGGAGGCTCGCAATTTTTGATGGGCGAAATCCTGGAACCGCTACTTGTACGTCGTACGTACCCGGTGACAAATTGGGAAAGCGATAAAGACCGTCGCCTGTGGTGGTTGTCCCCTGTTCGATGCCAGTATCCCTGTTCCGGACGGTCACCGGTGCGTTCGCAACCATAGCACCTTGTGGATCGGATACGCGGCCGAGAATAGTTGCAGTAGCAGCACTTTGAGCAGATAGCGTTCCGCAGATGTGGGTGACTGACAGCAACAGAAATGAGGTCATGAGAAAGCGGGAACCCATCGCTAACCCTCGCTCGCTTGCAAGCTGTGACCTGAACACGAAAGTCGCGGTCCCCGGCTATTTATAGGCCCTGCGGTTCGAGATCACCCACTGAGCTCGTCGAAAGGGAATCCATCCACTGCAAATTGAACGGACCTTGAACGTTGAGAAACGCGTGAACAACTGCAAAGTGTACTATTATTCGTCAAAATGTGCCGCCAATTTCGGCAAGAACCTGCCATCGGCGGAGGAGAGAGGGGCCCCGGCACTGGAATGCTTTGCTTATGAGGACGAGACCGAACACGCCAGCAAGAATTTCGATTGTCCAGATCGTGCTGGGCACATTGGGTATGCTGCTGCTGGCGTGCCCGCGAGCTCCGGCGTTGGATCCATCACTCGACCTCACCCAGTACACGCATAGGGCGTGGACGGCACTTGAAGGTTTGAAGGGGAGCACTCGGTCAATTGCCCAAACGCCTGACGGTTATCTTTGGTTGGGCACGGAATTTGGAATCGTTCGCTTCGATGGTGTTCACTTTGTACCATGGACGCCTCCTCTCGGCGAGAGCCTCCCGAGCACAAATATCAACACACTTCTGGCCGCGCGCGATGGCACTCTGTGGATCGGCACGATTGAGGGGCTGGCAAGTTGGAACCGTGACAAGGTGACCCAATACCTCGATTTCGCTGGAGGCAGTTCCCATGTCCTCATGGAGGACCACGAGGGAACGGTGTGGGTTGGAGCCTCTGGCCAACTCTGCGCCATCCGGGGTGAAAAAACTGAGTGCTACCGTACAAGCTCGGTCACAGGCCTGTACTACCTTTACGGTAATGTAACCGTGAGTTCCATGTATGAAGATAGGGACCACCGCCTCTGGGCCGGTACCGAGACGGGACTCTGGCGGTGGAAACCCGGTCCCCCTAAGCTCTATATGCCGCAACCACTCATTGCGAACCAAGCCGTCGTTCCGGGAGATCGCGCCGGCGAGCTGGTTTTCATCAGCGGCGTAAAGAACGATCTCCGGCAACTTGCCGGACAGAGGATAAACGAATACACCGTTCCGGGCATACGCCGGGCTGTGAACGCCTCCAGTCTGCTGCGTGATCGGAATGGTGCTCTGTGGATCGGAACATATGATCAGGGGCTCCTGCGCGTTTACCAGGGAAAGACCTCTCGGTTTGCAATAGGCGAAGGTCTTTCAGGCAATCTCGTCACCGCTCTTTTTGAGGATCGGGAAGGCTCGATTTGGGTGGGTACGACTAATGGGGTTGACCGCTTTAGCGAACCCGCCATTTCTACGATCTCCGCTTTCCAAGGATTGCCGAGTCCAGCTTGGTCCGTACTTCCAGCGCGCGACGGTAGCCTGTGGATCGGTTCTTTTGATGGACTTAGTAGGTGGTGGCATGGGCAACTGACCACCTATCGCGCAACCCGCACGTCAGGAAAGCAAATCGGTCAATCTACCGCGGTGGACGGCGCGGCACGCGAAATAATCGCTACTGGATTACCGGGTAACAACATAGGCTCGCTCTATGAAGACAAACGTGGGCGCATTTGGATCACGACCAGTAAGGGAGTTGCCCGATTCGAGAACGGCATCTTTACTCGCGTCAACGGGCTGCCCGACGGGTCTGCAAACGCCATTATCGCGGATGAGCACGATGGTGTCTGGATCAGCTATCCCACTCAGGGTCTGTTTCATCTCGTCCATGGCACAGTTGACCAGTTCATGCCTTGGCCTTGGTCCAGCGAGAGGAAAACGCCGCGTATTTCTGCCATTGTCGCCGACCCATTGAGCTCCGGTCTGTGGCTTGGATCAATTAACGCGGGAATTGCCCGTTTCAACAACGGGCAATTCAGCACATGGCTCGGCAGTAAGAACGGCTTAGGTGCGAACCTGGTTTGGAACCTTCTTACGGATCACGAAGGCACGCTTTGGGCAGCAACCGAAGGAGGCCTCAGCCGCATAAAGGACGGAAACGTCTCAACCCTCACCACGAAAAACGGTCTGCCTTGCAACGCGGTTCACTGGGTCACCGAGGATGACGCTTCTTCGTTGTGGCTGTCCACAGTCTGCGGCCTGTTGCGCGTTGACCGCAGCGACTTACAGGAGTGGACGTCGGACGCGAAACATGCGATCAATGCCACCGTGTTTGATGGCAGCGACGGGTTCAGATCACACGCAATGCTCATCGGCTACAGTCCGGTTGTGAAAAAATCTCCCGACGGGAAACTGTGGTTTGCGCATAACGACGGCGTCAGCGTTATTGATCCACGCAATCTCCGACTCAACAAACTTGCTCCGCCAGTTCGCGTCGAGCAGGTCAGGGTAGACGGAAAAGCCTATGATCCCACTGCCGGTCTGCGTCTGCCTCCGCGCGTCCGCGATCTGACGATCGATTACACGGCGCTGAGCCTGGTTGTCCCGGAGAAGGTGCGTTTCCGATTCAAGCTCGAGGGGCAGGACGCGGACTGGAGAGAGGTGGTCAACCAGCGGCGGGTGGAGTACTCGAATCTGCCGCCGAGGCATTACCGCTTCCGCGTGATGGCCTGCAACAACAGCGGCGTGTGGAATGAAGAAGGCGCGGCGCTGGATTTCGCGGTTGATCCGGCGTACTGGCAGACGAACTGGTTCCGGGCGCTGTGTGCGGCGGCTTTCCTGGGAATGCTTTGGGGGCTGTATCTACTGCGCGTCCGGCAACTGGCGCACCAATTCGATATGACGGTGGAAGCGCGGGTGGGCGAGCGGACGCGGATTGCGCGGGAACTGCACGATACGCTGCTGCAAAGCTTTCAGGGATTGATGCTCCGCTTTCAGACCGTGGATGAGATGCTCCCGGCACGCCCGATGGAGGCAAAAGAGGCGCTGGGAGGGGCTCTGGAGCGGGCGGATCAGGCAATCATCGAAGGGCGGGATGCGATATCGGACATACGTGCCTCCACGGAGGGAAGGCACGACCTGGCGAAATCGATGACTGCGCTGATGACCGACCTGAGCGGAGAGCGTGCGGCAGGCGACGGCGGGGCGGTAACCTTTCGTGTGCTGGTCGAAGGCACACCGCGAAGTGTGTCCCCGATTCTGCAGGACGAGATCTACCGTATTGCGCGGGAGGCATTGCGCAATGCCTTCCGGCACGCGGAGGCCCGGAGTATCGAGACGGAAATCACGTATAGCGACTCGCTGCTGCGTTTGCGCTTCCGCGACGATGGCAAGGGCATTGACGCCCACGTCCTGGAACGCGGCGGACGTTCGCGGCACTGGGGCTTGCCGGGAATGCGCGAGCGAGCCAAAGAGATCGGAGCGGAGTTGGAGGTCTGGAGTGAACTCGGAGCCGGCACCGAGGTAGAGTTGAGTATTCCAGGGTCCAGTGCGTATGTGACTCCGGGCCGTCGGCGATTCTGGCCGCCGGAGAAAATATAAACCGCATGCCTACTTCTGCGAAAGCGCATGGACGACGAAGCTTGGTTATCGCGTGGTGCGTCCTGTTGGTGGGCTGCTGTTCTGCTTTCGCGTTGGATCCATCGCTTGATGTCAGTCAGTACGCGCACACTGCGTGGAGAATTCGCGAAGGTTTTTCCAAAGGCAACGTCTACTCAATTGCTCAGACGCCCGACGGCTATTTGTGGCTGGCGACGGAACTCGGGACGCTGCTTCGCTTCGATGGTGTGCGTACCGTGCTGTGGCAGCCACCGACTCCGAAGCATGTGATGACGATACACACAACCCGCGACGGAGCACTTTGGATCGGCTCAGAGAGCGGTCTAGCGAGTTGGAAGAACGGCGTGCTGACAGAGTACAAGGAATTCGAAGGATATCGCGTCTCTGCAATTTCTGAGGATCGGGAGGGAACAGTGTGGGTTGGCATCGCCTGGAACCCCGGCGGCCGAATGTGCTCTGTCCGAGGTGGAAAGGTTCGGTGCTACGGAACGGATGGCAGTCTGGGTCGTTACGTAAGGTCGTTGTGCGATGACGGCGACCTCCTCTGGGTGTACGCAGAAACGGGGCTTTGGCAGTGGAAGCCCGCTCCTGTGCGCATGTCGCAAGTGCAAAAACCGGAAGGCTGGCACCTGTCTAACATGGCTTGCGTGAACGACCAGGGCCATTCGTTGATCGCCATCCCCGAAGGGATCACACAAGTCGTCAATGGGAAGATACTCCCCAACCCCCTTCCGAATTTACCGAAACTCTCGGATACGACATCGATGTTGCGCGACCGAGATGGTGGTCTGTGGATTGGAACCGTAAGTCACGGCTTGGTTCACATACACCAGGGAAGAACAGATCGCTTCACCCGTTCTGACGGGCTCTCGGGTGATGATGTTATCGCTCTCCTCGAGGATCGTGAAGGGAATCTGTGGGTGCTTACCCGTGATGGACTGGACCGTTTTCGAGAATTCGCGATTCCGACGATCTCCGTGAGCCAGGGCCTATCGACCAGTAGAGTGTGGTCGGTGCTGGGTGCCCGAGATGGAAGCGTCTGGATTGGGAGCAACGATGCCTTGCACAGATTGAGTAACGGACAGATTACCGTCTATCCCAAAGGACACGGACTGGGGGATTACTCCGGATCACTTTTGGAAGACGACCGCGGGCGCATCTGGATCTCGACCAGCCGCGGCCTCACCTACTTCAGTAACGGCCGGTTCACTCGTTTAAAGGAGCAAATCAGCGGGCAGGTCCATTCCATTACCGAAGATACCGCCGGGCGCCTCTGGTTCAGCGAGGATTTTGAGGGACATCAGAGCATCGGATCGTTGCTCGGCGGTGGCCTGATAGAACGCATTCCCAGGTCGCGACTAGGGCTCAAGGAAAGCACCATCATTTTATCGGCGGATTCTCTACGTGGTGGGCTTTGGATTGGCGCAGAAGATGGACTGGCGTACTTCAAAGACGGATTGGTTCAAAAACTGTATACCAGCGCCGACGGTTTGCCGCCGGTGAATGATATTTACCTTGACGGTGAGGGCACCGTCTGGGCAGGAACGGACAGTGGCCTGGTGCGGCTAAGAGACGGCCGACTGGCCACTCTCACGACCAGGAACGGATTGCCTTGTAATCATGTTTCGTGGGTAAGGGAGGATGACGATCACTCGTTTTGGTTACTCCTGCGGTGCGGGCTGGCGCGCATTCCACGTTCTGACTTGGGGGCGTGGGCTGCGGACACGAACCGAACGATTTCCGCAACAATTTTCGATAATCCTGATGGTGTGCAGGTCCGCTGGAGCCCTTCCTACGGCTATGCGCCGATCGTGACTAAATCGAAAGATGGAAGGCTGTGGTTCACCAACTGGGATGGAGTCAGCGTCTTTGATCCGCGTCGTCTTTTACGGAATGAACTTCCGCCGCCGGTGCACATCGAACAAATCGCCGCGAATGGAAGGGTTTATTGGCAAAACTTGACCGGCGCGGCTTCCTCGAAGCCCCAACTCCCGCCTCGGATCCATGATCTGGAAATCGAATTCACCGCTCTCAGCCTTGCTCTGCCCGAAAAAGTTCGCTTCCGTTACAATCTTGAAGGCCAAGATCCTGACTGGAAAGAAGTCATCAATCAACGCAAGGTGCAGTATTCGAACCTTGCGCCGGGCAGGTACCGCTTCCGGGTGACCGCCTGCAATAACAGCGGAGTGTGGAACGAGGAAGGCACGTTTCTGGACTTCGCGATTGCGCCCGTCTTCTACCAGACGAATTGGTTCCGCGGGCTGTGCACGGCTGCTTTCCTGGGAGCGCTTTGGATGCTGTATCAACTTCGCGTCCGTCAACTGGCGCACCAGTTCAACATCCGCATGGAAGAGCGGGTAGGAGAGCGGACCCGCATCGCGCGGGAACTGCACGATACTCTGTTACAGAGCTTTCAGGGACTGATGCTCCGCTTTCAAACCGTGGACGAGATGCTTCCAACGTGCCCCATGGAGGCGAAAGAGGCGCTGGGAGGCGCTCTGGAGCGGGCGGATCAGGCAATCGTCGAAGGGCGGGATGCGATATCGGACATACGTACTTCCGCGGTGGCAGGCCACAACCTGGCGAAATCGATGACTGCGCTGATGAGCGACCTGAGCGAAGAGCGTGCGGCAGGCGACGGCGGGGGTGTATCGTTTCGTGTGCTGGTCGAAGGCACACCACGAAGTGTGTCTCCGATTCTGCAGGATGAGATCTATCGGATTGCGCGGGAGTCGTTGCGCAATGCCTTCCGGCACGCGGAGGCCCGGAGTATCGAGACGGAAATCACGTATAGCGACTCTTTGCTGCGTTTGCGTTTCCGCGACGATGGCAAGGGCATTGACCCACGCGTCCTGGAACGCGGCGGACGTTCGCGGCACTGGGGCTTGCCGGGAATGCGGGAGCGAGCCAAGCAGATCGGAGCGCAGTTGGAGGTCTGGAGTGAACTCGGAGCTGGGACCGAGGTAGAGTTGAGTATTCCGGGGTCTATGGCTTACGAGGCGTCCTCTGCGCGTGGCGGCTTCCGGCTTTTCCGAAGGAGAACGGAACGAGATCATGAGCACCGCTCCTAGCGTGATCCGGATTCTGACGGTGGACGACCATCCGATGCTGCGTGAGGGCATCGCGGCGTTGGTTGCCAGTCAACCCGACATGAAGCTGGTGGCTGAGGCCTCGACTGGGCGCGAGGCGGTTGAGCAGTTCCGAAAACACAAGCCGGACCTCACATTGATGGACTTGCAGATGCCGGAAATGGATGGCATCGAGGCGATGGGTGCCATTTGCGGCGAATTCCCGGAAGCGCGCATCATCGTCTTGACAACCTACAAGGGAGATGTACAGGTTCTGCGCGCTCTTAAGGCTGGGGCGCGGGCTTATTTGTTAAAGGGTCTTTTGCGGAAGGAACTGCTGGAGACAATCCGCGCGGTGCATGCCGGGCAGAAGCGCATTCCCGCTGAGATTGCTGCGGAGCTCGCTGACCACGCGGTCGATGACGCCCTGACCGCACGCGAAATCGATGTCCTGCGTCTGATTGCCCTCGGGAATGCGAACAAGCTGGTCGCCGATCAACTCGCGATTACCGAGGACACGGTCAAGGGTCACGTCAAGAACATCCTCTCGAAACTCGGCGCCAGCGATCGAACGCACGCCGTCACAATCGCGTTGAAGCGCGGAATCATCGAACTGTAACCCCCCCCGAAAGAGTAGTAAGGAAATCCCCGGCTTTGGGGTGTCGAATCGCCGCGCGCGCGTTCTATTGTTGTTATGTCTGGTACAGGTATCATATTGCAACGCTTATTTTCCATGTTCCCGCGTGGTTGGCCCGGGAGTGGGCTTCTCCTATTACGGCTCGTTGTCGGAATTCTCTTACTTCACGATGGCATTGCCGGGCTGATGGGGACGCCGCACGCGTTATCGATTTGGCTGCAGGTGATCGCGGCAGGCGAAGGAATCTTTCTACTCGCCGGTTTGTGGACGCCGGTCGCTGGTGTGCTTTTGGTGGTGACTGAAATCGGAATTGTCCTCACCGGTACGGACCAGCTGCGAAACACCGTCCTGTTGGCAACAGTGGGGATCGTCCTCGCGGTCCTGGGACCTGGGGGTTGGTCGATCGACGCTCGCCTTTTTGGCCGGAAGCGTCTCGATATCTGACCACGCCGGGGTTATCTCCAACCCCCTCTAAAGTGGTGTCACCATCCATCTCCACGGGGCAGGCGGTCGAACACCCCATCTGGGGTTGTCCGCGGGCGGCGACTACTTCCATAATGCGTCCCACGAGCGAGGTACAAACCATGAGTGCAGCCCTCCCGAATACCAGAAGCTTAAGCACGAAAGAGTTTGGTGCTTTCCGGCTGGATACGGTCAACGAATGTCTCTGGCGCCATAGCGATGATGGAGACGAAGAGCGGATTCGGCTGACGCCCAAGGCATTCGCCGTCCTGCAGTATCTGGTGGACCACCCCGGGCGGCTGGTGACGCAGAGCGAACTGCTCGAAGCCGTGTGGCCGGATACGTATGTCCAACCCGAGGTGCTCAAGAGCCAAATTCTGGATGTCCGCCACGCGCTCGGCGACGATGCGAAGAATCCTCGGTTTATTGAGACGCTACCGAGACGGGGGTATCAGTTCATCGCTCCCATCGCGGATGTGGCTGTTCAAATGGACTTGGGGCAGGAGCCGCCCTCCCGGAAGATGGTTGGCCGGGACGCGCAATTGGACGAACTATGCCATTGCCTGCAGAGGAGCTTGGCGCAGCAACGCCAGGTTGTCTTCGTCACGGGCGAGACAGGCATTGGGAAAACCACCCTCGTAGACGAGTTTGTACGACGGGTCGCTACAGATTTTCCGAGCGTTCGGGTTGCGCGCGGACAATGCGTGGAAGGCTATGGAAGCAAGGAAGCCTACTATCCGGTGCTGGAGGCGCTCTCTGAGTTATGCAACGGTTCCGGAGGAGACGCCGTGGCGCGAACTCTCGCTGTTCAAGCACCTACGGTGCTGATGCAGTTTCCTGCTCATGGGAGAGGTGAACAGCGCGAGATTCAAGGGCAAACTGCGAGTTCTACGCCCGAACGCATGCTCCGCGAGATCATCGAAGCGATGGAGACGATCAGTACGGTAAAGCCGTTGCTTCTGGTGTTTGAAGACTTGCATTGGGCAGATCCGTTCACGGTGGACTTCATCTCAGCTCTGGCCCGCCGCCGCTCGGGCGGCAAGCTGATGCTGATCGGCACCTATCGCCCGGTGGACGTCGCGCTCGTGCAACATCCGTTGAAAACGGTGAAGCAGGATCTGCTGGTGCATCAGTTATGCCGGGAGGTTGCTCTGGAACCGTTGACGGAAGACGAAGTGGCCGAATATCTGGCCATCGAGACACCCGGGAAAGCCGTGCCAGAGGGTTTAGCTTCGCTGATATATCGGCATAGCGACGGCAATCCTTTGTTCATGGTGTCCATCGTGGACAACCTGCGAGAGAGGGGCCTAATCGCGGTGGGGAACGGGACCTGGCAAATCAAGGTGCCACTCGAGAGCATCCATCTGGAAACGCCGGAGAGTTTGCGACAAATGGTCGAACTCCAGATCGAGAAACTGAGCGCGGACGAGCAGCGCGTGCTGGAACTTGCGAGCGTGACGGGCATGTCGTTCACGGCGAATACAAACGTCCTCGGCGCGACCGTGGACCAGGAGAAACTTGAAAGCACTTGTGAAGACCTAGCGCGCCGCCAGCACATGGTGCGGCGGATGGGATGGAGTCGGTTACCGGACGGGACCATTTGGCAGTGTTACGAGTTTGCCCACGCCTTGTATCGTGAGGTTTTCTATCGGCGGCAGGCGCCGAGCCGATGGGCGCGAGTCTGCATCGAAGAAACGCCGGCACACTCGTTCATGACCGCGTGAAGTCCGCGGAGGCGGCTCTTATGCACGGGCTTTGTCGATCATCGCCTCCCAGATCCCCTTCGACCGGAGAATGAGTTCGACCGCCTCGCGCACTGCTCCATGTCCAGGAGGGGCTTTCGTAGTGTAGTGCGCGGCCTGTTTTACTTCTGGGACGGCATTGCCCACGGCGATCGCGAGGCCGGCTCGGTGCAGCAGGGGAATGTCTGGCAGATCGTCGCCGATATAAGCAACTGCAGAATCCGGGACGCCAGCCTTCCGAATGATTTCCTCATAGGCCGGCGTTTTCAATGGCTGCTTCATGTAGATAAATTCCATCTTCATTTCCTGCGCGCGGCGCAACAGAGCCGCACTTTCGCGACCAGTGATGCAACCGGTACGCACGCCGGCGGTGTGGGCGAGCGTCAGGCCTTGGCCGTCATGGGCATCGAAAGTCTTAATTTCAAGCGCGGTGCCGTCGTTTTGCGAAAGCAGGGTGACGCCGCCGTCCGTCATCGTGCCGTCCACGTCCATGAGCAGCAATTCGATCTGCTTAGCACGCCTCTTGAGTGCAGGAGAGATTCTTTTGAAATTGGCCAACGAAGCCTCCAGTCGGCGCGAATAGGGGGGTCTACGGTAATGCGTTCGCGTCCTCAACACAATCTCACACCTGATGTTTAATCTCTGCCAGGACTTTCAGGTTTCGTCAACCTCCGATGCGTGCGGACATCACGCCAGCTGTCCAAGTTTGCCATCATGGAAAGGGGGCCTGCCTCGTTACCTAGGACGCGTGGGGTATCGACAGCTCCTGCTCGAGCGTGAAATCGAGCAGGGTCTCGCTCGGTATTCTCACTTGGTCTCCCTTGGTGATGATCTCCGAGCCTGCACCGGTTCCGCCACCGACGCCGGCGCCGATCGCGGCTCCTTTGCCGCCACCCGCGAGGGCGCCGATAATCGAACCGATCGCAGCTCCGCCGATGGTTCTCTTCGCCGTACTCGCCCCGCGGGACTTACCGGTCAATTCATATTCTCCCGTCACCACCGGGATGGTCTGCCCATTGATCACAATCCCGGTTAGCTCCAGCTGCAGTTGCGACCTGCCGGTAAACGTCCCCGATTCCTTGGACTCTGCCAGACGGCCATAGACGTCGGCTCCTTTGGCGACGACGATGTTGCCGTCAATCGTCAACGGTTCTTCCAGCGAAGCCTGGAAGCGATCTCCTACATGGTTCTTGGTGGAATCGATGCGGTCGATGGTGCGCACAGAAATACGTGTTCCTGCCGGGATGGTGATATACCGCACCGCTTTCGCGCTGGCTTCCGTCGCCGGTTCGGCGGGGAAGGAGTTTGTCGGCCTTGTCGGCATGTCAGGTGGTTTTTCAGAATCAAACTTGAGCGAAACGATGTCGGCGACCTTGTACACCTGCACAGACGAGTCCACGCGGAAGCTGATCTCACTCTCTGTCCCGCCCGTGAACTTTCCCTTAATCAAGCTGCCGTTCTTCAGCTCCAAGGAATCGGCCCGCGCAATCGAGGCCGCAAGCAAGACCGCTATGACCATTTCAAAATTGAAATAGAGCTTCATCCTGAATTCTCCTTCGTCGGGGTCCAGCAACCTTACGGTTTGTCTCGAGGCAAGCTGGCCGCCACACATCCACATCTGCAATAGCAACCTCAATGCCAGACGCCATAGGCTGAATTCATACGGATATTCGACGAGCACAGCGGACAAGCATTTGTCATGCGTCAAGAATTGGCGATGTTTCGTATCTGAACGGACGAGGCAATGCTTCGCCACTCCTGGGGAGAAGTCCAAGTAGTTGTTTCGAAAGGAGCAGCAGTCAGCCGCGGATACACCATCAGATTGGAGCCGCGAGTGCTTGGACGGTAAGGGAATGAGGACAAGCAAAATGAACCCAGACTATGTTTTCTTGTGCGGAGTGATGTGGGCGCAGTATGCCTCGGAAGATGCCGGCCGGGAACTGGTACGAGCTCAGCAGTGTGACGACCCAGACGTGGCCCTCCTCGCCAGCGCTATCCTGGGAAAAAGCTCGCCTCTGCCTGCCATGGGGGCAGGACTCTGAAGCACCATCGCAGAAAGCCGCGACGTGAGAGTAGGAGAGAAGCAAAATGAAAGTGCGTTCGATTATCGGCGCCGCCTTGTTACTGGGTGTGATGGTTGGCACCACCCTGGCCCAAACGGCGCGAAGGGGGACAGATGTGGAGCCGCCTGCCCTGAAGGAAATTCTTGCCAACGCTAAAAGTCCGGCTGCCGCACAGCTGGCCGATCTGATGGCAATCAAACCGGAACTTCCACTTGGCCCAACCGACGTCCTCAAAGAATACCAACAGGCGATGGCCCTGATCGCGCAATCAATGTCTGAGGAGGTTGCGAATATCTCCCGGGCGCAGGAGGCGAATCAAATTTCTCGTGAACAGGCGGAGTACCTGATTGGAGAAAGATACCAAGTCGCCATGATGCAATATCAGATCCTCAGCGCATTCCATGACATGCTGGAGCACGATGTGGCTGAGGAGTCGGCTCGGGCCAAGCGCACGCGCAGAGTTGGCGAGTCGGACACAGCGGTCGTCGTGAGACTGCCATCTTCGGGACCTTCCGCAGAAGCCAAATAGAACAACGTGCCCGATGTCGAGGACCGTGGGGCAATTCCAGACTCTAATCGCGCGAATGTTCCTTGAAGAGCAGGATCACAAGCAACTCATCAGTAGGCTAAAGCCTCTCCACTGTGAGAATCGCAGTCATTCGGTGCTCCTGCCCGGGCGCCAGGTTGATGGCGGCATCCAGGATGTTGCTCGCTTCGACGCACAGAAACTGCGTCCGCTCGTCGTTACCGAGATCGCGCATCTCAGAGGCTTTCTCGCGCCACGGATTCCACACGACCGTAGTGAGCGAATTGGCCTTTGCCAGTCGAATCCGACGCCGCATGTTGGGATCCAATAGTTCCACCGTGTCCCGGGTATTCAGGTAAGCGTTGTCGGTCTGCGAGGCGAACACCACGTCGCCCCGCTGTGTCTTCTCCTTGTTTGAGTCGGTGTTGTCGAGAAAGTGGACGGCGTCCAGGCCCAGAACACGCACCTGCCGAACATCCGCCACGCGGTTGTAGGTGTGGAGCGCTTCTTCGAGGCGCAACGTCGTCGTCCCTGTATTGGTACAAACAAGCTCCAGTTTGAGTTGGGAACTGAAAGTAACGCGATGCGCGAGCCGGAACTCTCCCGGCCACCAGTGCCGGGTGCTTTCGTCGCTCTCCGTCATCATGCTGACGACAACCGCGCCATCCTCCTGGAGAATCGATTCGAGCCGCCAGGGCCTTGTGCGCACGAACCCATGTGCCGGAGCCTGGGGATCATCGGCTTTGGCGCGAAACCACGGGAAACAGATCGGGATTCCACCTCGGATTGCCTGACCATCCGTCCACCGCGATTTCGAGCTCAGAAAAAGCACCTCGGCATTATTATTGCCCGCAGGCTTCCAGGAAGTTACCTGGGCACCGTGCAGGTACATCTGGCCTTCGCAGAGGGGAGAGGTGATCTGTACTCGCGGCATCGCGCCATTACCTTCGCCAACACTGGCGAGCCCCGGAATTCCAAACCGGCGATCCATTTCTGCTACCGCAGAGAGTGTGTCCATATTAAGGTTCTCCTTTGCCTTTCACGGTGTCCCCAGAATTAGAGGAGGAGCATCGATCCTTCGTTTTACTTCGACAGTTCCGAAACGGGGACAGTTGCATCGGCCCACCCTTCTGCCCGCCCTGGCTCTCGCCACCCGCCGTTTGCTGGCGTGACACCCTCAAAAGCAACTGAATGTGGACTTTGGGGCCGATCGCATCTCGTATGGGGGACGGACGGTGTGATGACGGTTAACGCATCGGGACAGACGCAACATGTTCGCTACTCTGTTAACCTTTGCTCGAGCACTCGAAAGCTAAGGATCTTCTCAGGATGGGTGGAGTAGGTCAGGATCCCGTGCATCCCTTCTAGCAGCAAAACGTCCTTCCCAGGAGTACGCACTTCGATCAGTTCTCCGGCATCCGTCTTGTACTTGACCGCGTAGTACGGCTTGATAAAGGGTAAGTCTAGAAGGTGAACGGACACAACAGTTCCAGGTCCTACGATGGAGACTGTGTTGGGCTGTCGGACGAAGGACAAGTCCGAAGTTGCTTTGCCCCAGGCCGAGGGCAGACACGCAGTCAAAGCCACGATCTGAAGAAGTTTGCTCAGCATTGCAGTTTCTCAACTAAAAGTTCTAACAGACCGTCTCTACTCAAGCCGGAATTTTCCCTTCTTAAGAAGGGGTTTGCTTGGTACACGGCCGTCAAACGGTACTAGCGCTTGGGCCCGGCACTTCTTGTTCCGGCGGCAGGTCGTCTCGTAGTGTTGACTGCCCACTCCCATTCCGAGAGCCAGTTCCTGCCGCACCTGCCAAAGCATTCGAAGTCCATCATGTGTCCGCCGCACTGTGGGCAGACAAGATTGATGATCGAAGAAATCATGCTCGCGTTCGCTTCTCCCGGCATTGTCTCGATGCGCCTCATGGTGCCCTCCTCACCTCACTGCAGGCTTTTCCCGGAACGTTCTCCGAGTTGCGAAAACGCGAGGCGCAGCCCAGCACCGCGTACGACGGTTAACTTACAACGGGTATCTGTCGCTCTCAGCGCTCCGTGCTGGTTGGCTACGGAATTCGTCTGGGCCACCTGCTACCGGCTGCAGCCTCGCTCGGTGCGTGATCATGCAAACGCAATGCCAAATGCTTAACACGCGAACCCGCCGTCTTGCGTGCCGCGTGTCAGAGCACTTGGCAAGCCTTTGGCAGTTGACGGACTGTCACGCGGCGGGCGGCCAGACCACCGGTGGGCACGGCGAGGAGCCTTCAGTTGTAAATCGATTGAAAATCTACCTGCTTAGCAAACCCTGATTGAGTTCTGGTATCTGGCATCGCGCTTGCACCTTCAGGGTTGAGCGGAGCCACGCCGTAGCACACGTACCAGCACTAACTCCGCGAGCGGAACACATTTTTCTAAGAGGAACTGATCATGAGATCTGAATGTACGGCATCACGCATTGTCTTCACTGTACTGTTTTTGTTGGTTGGCGGAATCTCGGGATTCGCGCAGAATGGCAAGCTCAAACTTCGTGTCACCCCCAAGCAGGCCTACGTCTTTCTGGACGACCGCGCCATCAGCGAAGCGAGCAAACATCCCTCCCTGAACCTGAGCCCTGGGGAACATAAGGTCGAACTGGTCAATTATGGCTATCAGCCCGTTACGCGCACGGTCACCATCACGGCGGGAAAGACGACCGACCTCGAAGTCGCTCTGCAGGCAGTTGCCGCAAAGGTCTCCGGGCCGTTCGGCGCGATCGCGATCGAAGGAGCTGACCGCGACGCCGTTTTGTTGAACGGAAAGACCCCTGACTTCTTTGTTGGGCACGGCGACGAATTCAATACTGATTTCTTGTGGTGGAAGCAGGAGTTGGTTGTCCCGCCTGGCACCTATCAGGTGAGTATCCAGAGCGGCGATAAGGACGTCTGGTCAGGCCCAGTCGACGTTCCCGTAAACCAGCGGGTGATAGTGGATGCCTCCAAAGGTGTCCGCAAGACTGTGTCCTGGTCGCGCGGAGAAAAACTCGGTACCGGCCCACGCTTCAAAGCGGGAGTAGCCAGCGCGACTGTGGCCGTGGCCAAGCCTACGGCAGAATTGGCAGCGACCACCGCGCAACTCAATTGCGGAGACTCTTCCCAACTCAAGTGGAACTCCACCGACGCACCGCAGGTTGAAATCAAACCGGTTGGAGCGGTCACAGCCTCCGGAGAGCGAGCGGTTCAGCCCAAGCAGACGACGACCTATGACCTTACCGCGGTCGGGCCGGGTGGCACGGCCACGTCCAGCGTCACCGTGAACGTGAACAGTGCGATCCAGGCAAATCTCAGCCTCTCGTCCGCCGAGACGCACTACAAGCGCGTGGGAGACAAGGTGGTCGAGGACAGCACTGCCGCGTTGAATTGGAGCGCGACGAACGCTTCCAATGTGGCGATCGCCCCATTGGGCGCGGTTGATGCGAGCGGCAGCCGCACATTGACCGTGACCCCTCAAAAGAGCGACTTCGGGCCCGTGGACGAAACCGTCAACTACACTCTGACGGCAACCAATGAGTGCGGCGGAGCCGAGACTCAAACGGTGGCTTTGCACATCGTCGGCTCGATCGAACCGGGTGCGCTCGCGATGCGCAGCGTCTACTTTCAAACCGATCGGCCCGGATCTCTCAAGTCTGAAGCCGCCCTGCTCGCGAGCGAGAAGCAGGCGCTGCAGACGATTGCCGAAGAGTTCAAGAAGTATCTTTCCTTCAAATCCGATGCGCATCTCCTGCTCACTGGCTATGCCGACAGGCGAGGGCCAAAGGCGTACAACCAGCGATTGTCGGAACGGCGGGCGGAATTGGCCAAGCGCTTTCTGGTAGAGCAGGGAGTGCCCGAAGCGAACATAGAGACGCAGGCGTTAGGCAACCAAGAGAACCTGACTGCCGATCAAGTCAAACAATTGTTGGACCATGATGCCGGCTTGAGCGTGGAGGCTCGGGAAAAAGTGATCCGGAAACTCGGGAACATCGTCCTGGCTTACAACCGCCGGGTGGATTTCACCTTGAGTTCCACCGGACAAGAGTCGGCGCGCGCCTATCCGTTCAATGCGGATGACTTCACGAGGCTCGCTGACAGAAATGGTCTGAGAAAAGCACGCCCTGTAGAACCAGCAGCCGAAAAAGAGGGGATGGGGAATTAGCGCATCTCGGTGCCAAGCAGGAAGGCCTCACAAGACCGTCCTGCTTCCATCCCATTCTTAGAGTACGAGGAGCGATCAATGTTTAAGCTACTGTGCGCGATCTGTATCTGTTTTGCGGCGGTTCCGGCATTGTGCCAATCGACGTCGAAGTATCAAGTGGGCACAATCACTGATGTCAAACCTCATCAGGCCGCAGCGGATGCCGGTTCCGGTGTGGTCAGCTATGACGTTTCGCTCAAAGTGGCGGACACAATCTATCTGGTGCTGTACAAGCCGCAGTTCAACATGAACACGGTTCGGTACGCTGCTGGGCGTGACCTTCTTGTCCTGGTTGGCAAGAACACGATTACCTACAACGACATCTTGGGCCAATCACTGGAGGTACCCATCGTGAGCCGGAAACCGGCCGAAGCTGCGAATCAGACCAAGTAACTGAGGGGATCCGCGATTTTTGTGTTATTTAGCCGGCCAAAGTAGCACGGTACCTGCCCTGTTCTGCCAGTCATCTGCCAAATTCTTCGTCACCTGATCGGTGAAGATGTTCACGTCGGCCGCAGCTTCTTCTGCTGCTTGCCCACTCCTGGTCTGGACCTTCGAATGCTTGAGGTTATTAGGTAAGAGTTTGGCAGAGCCTAGCGGACGATGAACAAATTCCGGATGGGCTGGGATTGGAGAGCATACATGAATCGCAGGGTTGTTCCAGCAGAGCACACGCCGCACGGCTACATGCTGATGCCGCATCGAGTTTGGGCGTATCTGGTCCTTCTCATTGGGTGCGCGGTAGCGGCGCTTGCCCAGAACGCCAGCGAACCAACGAATGTAAATGCGCCGTTCAGTGCCCGCGTTACCCATCTCCTAGGCTTCGAAGGCGCAGCGAACAACGCTGGCGGGACGCTGTCAATTCAAGGCGGCGCTTTGCAGTTTCAGAAGAGCGGAAAGCCGGCGGTCGAAGTAACTATCGCTTCTGTCAAGGATGTTTTTCTCGGCGACCACAGTAGGCAGGTCGGAGGGTTGCCCATGACCTTGGGAAAGGCCGCGACTCCATTCGGTGGGGGACGAGTGGTTAGCCTCATTGCCCACAAGAAGTACGACACTCTCACCCTCGAGTACGTAGACGCAAACGGGGGAGTTCACGGAGCGATCTTCCAGTTACAAAAAGGGCAAGGGGGAAGTCTCAGGGATGAACTGGTGGCCCGGGGAGCACATGTCCGCCAAAGCGAAGACGAGGCTACGAAGCAAAGCACTGCGGAGGTTTCAAGTGATCACAAGTAAACGAGTCTCATCGATTCTGCTGGCGCTAGCGATTGTGGCGATGGCCATTGCACATTCTCCAGATCTGGCTGCTCAAACCGCCACGGCGAAATCCTCCTCCCGGCGAGACAGTTCCGGGGGCGTGCAGTGGAGCGTGCAAGTGGTCCAGGTTGATCCCGGCGATGTAAATCTCGCACCTTCCTTTCAGATCGCCATCTACGAGAGCCTTTTAGAGGAACTGGGAAAGACGAAGCAATTTAAGCAGGTGCTTCGTGACGGCGACCGAAATGCCACCGAGGTTTCCGATCTTTTGATTCTGAAAACAACTGTGCAGAAGTACACTGCCGGCAGCGAGACTCGACGCGCGGTGACCACCGTGAGTGGCGCAACCAAGTTAACCGTGCGCAGCCAACTGTGCAGTCGCGACGGCAAAGTCATCGTGGAGCGCACGGTCAACGGCAATGTCCGTTTTCTGGGGAGCAACCTGCGAGCAACCCACAACCTCGCACGCAATGTGGCCAAGACAATCAAACAATCAGCTTTGCCGGAGCCCTCGCTCTCAGTTCCGGCACAGGGTGCGCAGTGACTCGTGATCAACAATGGTTCCGGGATGGTGTACTCGGCCTCGAGGATTGAAGCGGGGAAGGAAACGCGATTGGAGGGGACATGGCAACGCCGATAATCCAAATTAAACCTGTTTTCATCGCCGCGATTCTTATCGGCCTGACAACGTCGGCAGTGTCCGCAATGGCGCAGCTTGGGCAGGAAAGCGACCACACTCTCGCAACCCCACTCGAGCCCCTGCGGCCAGGCGTGACAGAAGGCCAGATTGTTGCGGAGTTACTGGCCCATAACGACTTGCGAAAGTCGGCGTTGATCGATTACTCGGCCTTGAGAACCTATCAGGTCATCGATTTGAAGGGGAAAGTGCACGCCGAAGAGATCGGCCGGATGGAGTTTCGTGCGCCCGACAAGAAAACATTTGTTGTTACATCCGAAAAGGGATCTGGACTGATCCGACACATGGCGCTGAACCCGCTCATCAACAGTGAGATCGAAACGGCCGCTGGCAAGGAGCATCACGACAGCGCCATTGCTCCCGACAACTACATCCTTACGCTGCTTGGGGAACAACAGGTAGGACCATACCGCTGCTTCGTCGTGCAAGCAGCCCCCAAACGAAAAGACAAGTACCTGTTTGAAGGTAAGCTGTGGATTGATGTCGAGGACTACGCGGTGGTCCGGATCGAAGGTAGTCCCGCCAAGAAGCTTTCCTTCTGGATAGAGCGAGCCGACTTCGTGCGGCAGTACCAGAAGATCGGAGGATTTTGGCTACCGCAAAGAGACGAGACGTTTGTGCAAGTCCGGTTGTATGGCAAGAAAGTCCTGACCATCGACCATCAGGACTACGTCGTCAACGGAGCTCAAAACAAAGTGGTATCGATGCCTTCGCAAGAGGCTCGGGTACGAGCCGTCGCTGGCGGCAATTAGCGTTGCTGTCTAAATCGGTTCCAAGGAACAAGTATGCAGCCAGCAGGTTCAGGAGCGGAAATGCTGGAATGGTCATCCGCCAGCGCGGATGCGCTGGCTCTTCGCAATATCCTGCTGGCAACCGATTTCTCAGAGAGTTCAACGAGAGCACTCAACTATGCGCTCGGGATCGCGGCCAGGTATTCCGCCACATTGCAC
>Ga0209040_10000025_pt1 | contig 102436 bp, 93 predicted proteins | sample BogFormECP12_OM3_FD_188240 | JGI IMG/M metagenome (GOLD analysis project Ga0209040, IMG submission 188240) | Bog forest soil microbial communities from Calvert Island, British Columbia, Canada - ECP12_OM3 (SPAdes) (version 2) | ecosystem: Environmental > Aquatic > Freshwater > Wetlands > Bog ... | reverse complement strand
CGTGGCATTTTTCTTATGCGTTCTTTTATGGACGTGGTGGAAATCCGCCCGTCCCAGACAGGCACAGAAGTGAAATTGATCAAGCACGTCCACGGATCATCCGTGGGCAACAAGGAGGCTTCTCAGTGAGCATGAAACTTAGCACTCGGCAGGTGGACGGAGTCACCATTGTGGATTGCAGTGGGCGGATCACTCTGGGCGAGGGCAGCGTCACCCTGCGCGACACCGTACGCGAACTGCTTTCCAAGGGCAACAAGAAGATTATCTTGAATCTGGCCGAAGTGAACTACATCGATAGCTCCGGCATCGGTGAGCTGGTCAGCGCCTTCACCACCACCAAGAATCAGGGCGGCGAACTTAAGCTGCTCCACCTCACCAAGAAGGTGCACGACCTGCTCCAGATCACCAAGCTCTACACCGTCTTCGATGTGAAAGACGACGAAACCGCCGCGGTCAAAGGCTTCAAGTAAACATGTCGCTTTTGAAAGGGCGCGCCCTTCAGAATCATTAACGGTGGGTGCCCCACTCTTAGTCTCGCCGTCCTTTGGCGAGACTAGGGTGGGGATTTTGATCTTGTGACCAGATCAGACCTTCGGCGCCGCCTCGAACTTCCCCGCATCCCGTCCGCTATCTCAATGTCATCCTGAGGCAGCGGAGCCGCTCGCCAAGCGTGCGGCTCCCGCTGGGCGGATTCTTTCTCTAAGAAATATCCACATCGTCCCTGTGACATTCAACCTTGCCCCGCACTCACAAATCATCCATCATTGCCAAGCGAAGGCAGTAGCTCCGTCGAAGGCAAGAAAGAAGCTCCCGGCCAGGAATCCGGCCGTAACTCGTTGGTTCGAGAGTATTTACCCTCTAAGTCCTTTAGATGACGGATTTTGCAGCGAAAATCTCGCTAACGTGATGATTCCAAATGGGCGCTGGGGGTGGGGGAGTACTAATCAGGTAAACAGTGCTCAAAGGCTAGACGCATTTACGGTCATGGATAAGGAGGCCTGGTCGCGCACTGCTCTTATGTTCACAAGAAATATTTTCGCCCTGCTAGCCATCTCGTTCTGCGCATCCGCTGCCTTCGCCTCCGAATGCCTACCCATCGGCGAAGCCAGCCGACACGTCGGCGAAACCAAATGCATCACCGGCAGGGTAACCCACGTGAAAGTCGGCTCCAAAGGAGTTCACTTCATCGGTTTCTGTGAAGAGCAAGCAGCCTGCCCGTTCTCTGTCGTGGTCTTCGCGTCCGACCTGAAAGATGTCGGCGACGTGCGCCGGCTCCAGGGACGCGTGATCGAAATCCATGGCCCCGTCAAGCTCTACGACGGCCGCGCCGAAATCATCCTGAACCGCGTCAGCCAACTCACCGGCGGTTCAACCTTGATCCCGCCCATGCCCAAGAATTACGACGTGGAAAAACAAGGCCATTACAGCGCCGGGCGCATGCGTCCCACCAAGAAGCCCGCAAAAACTAAGGCCACTCCTAGTCCCAGCGCGACTTATGGCAACGAAGCAGATGTGGAGGGCGAGTCGCCGCAGTGAAGAGTAAACTTACCAGCTCTTTACACCATTCCCTTCCTCAACTCCTCCAGCGGATACCTCGTCCCTCGCCATACGATCCCGTCGTTCCACAGTGTGTGAAACATCGATCGCATCAATGTATAGACAAACAGGGCGGTGCTCACGGGATGCAGCAGAAAGTAATAAGCCGGAACTCCCGACCGCCAGGACATTCCGAGATAAATCGAAAACATCGATCCGAGGGCCACGGCATACGGCAGTCGCTCCCACCCATGCGCCAACCACACTCCCAGAAACGGCATGAGATTCAGGAAAGCCAGCCCAAAGGCTGAGATCAAAGTGCGTGGCCATTGAAAAGACAACACAGCAAAGAAATTCTTCGTCAGGTTGTTGACCACTCCCATCGCGCCATTTGCCCAGCGAATCGAAATCAGATCACCGCCAAAAACATTGCGCTGCGCAAACCCCGCGTTCTTCACCACCTTGCCCAGCTTCATGTCGTCAAGCACTTCCATGCGCAGCGCTTCGTACGTGCCGATGGCTTCGTAGGTACTGCGCCGGATCAAATTGAAAGCTCCCACCCCCATGTGATCCCGCGACTTCGGATCCGCCACCTTCCATGGACGGTGCCCAAACACAAACATCGTCTGAAAAAAGGCGATCATCATGTATTCGCCCGGAGTTTTCATGATCATCCGTGGAAACAAGACGACGTGATCAGCCTTCTCCGCCTCGGCGTAAACGAGCGCCCGCCGCACCGAATCCGCCTGGAACAGCACATCTGCGTCGGTAAACAGCAGCCACTCACCGCGCGCTTCGTTCGCCGCCGTCCACATGGCATGAGTCTTTCCCAGCCAGCCCGCCGGCAATTCCTGATGATGAATTACTTTCAGAACCGGGTGCCCCATTTCTCGCGTCCTTTGCGAGAAGTGGGGGTTTTGATCTTGCGCCACCCTTTCCATGATCTCCCCGGTCTGATCCGTCGAGCGATCGTTCACCGCAATCACGTCGTAATTGTCATAGTCGAGTCCCAGCAGCCAGTTCAGCGATTGCTCGATGTCGCGTTCTTCATTGCGGGCCGGCACGATGATCGAAACTCGCGGATTGCCGGAAGCTCTGACCGGATTGCGATCCCATTCAGGCTCGGAGACATCGGCCACACTGGGCATGCCGATCGCGGCATCAACGATGCGCGAGAGCCAGGCCAGAGCCAGGACGGCGCCGGCGATCCAATGAAAGTAATGCATCCTGACTAGGTTTTCCCTGCTTCAAAAGCTGCGCCGTCTACGCTTACACGCGGCGCAAAGTTCATACCGTAAAAGAGTATGACAGACGACACCACCATGGCGATCACCGGCAGGATGAATGCGGCTTGCAGCGATCGCCGGTCGGCGACCCAGCCCATCATGGTGGGCGAAGGCACATCGCCCAGGATGTGGATGATGAAGATGTTTACGGCCAAGGCTGTGGCCCGGATGTGAGCGTCGACGGAGTTGATCACCGCCGCGTTCAGCGGCGCCGTGTTTAACAAAAGGAAGAAGGCCGCGACCGCGATGGCCGGAATCATAAAACGTCCCGTGACGAACAGCGCCACAATCATGAACGGGACACCCAGCGCCATGCTCGCTGCCGAGACCAGATAATACGCACTCTTCATGCGGCGCAACAGATAGTCGCCAAGCCATCCGCCCGCTAGGGCAGCAAGAATCCCGTCTGCCACAATGATCAGGCCGAACTTCAGGTTGGCTGCCTCTAGTGTGTAGTGGCGATCGCTGTAGAGGAACTGCGGCATCCATACCTGGATACCGCCGAGAGAAAATGTCATCGCGGCCATGCCCAGCGTGGCAGTCAAGAATGCGGGATTGCGAACCAATCCGAGCACCGTCGTTCGCTCGGGTGTGCCTTTCAGTGAATCGAACTGCCCGCGCTCCGGCTCTTTGAGAAATAGCACCGTGATCCCCAGCAGGAAGCCGGGAGCGGCCGCGATATAAAAAGGAAACCGCCAACCATGTTGCGGAGCCAGATACCCACCCAGCAGGTACCCTGCCGCGGAGCCTACGGGAATTGCCAGATAGAAAACGCCCAGAATTCGACCACGCTTCTCTTCCGCGAAAAGATCAGCAACAAAAGTTGGGGCAATGGTGACGAACGTTGCCTCGCCGATGCCGACCAATGTATGCCGAATCAGCAGTTCGGTATAGTTATGGGTAAAAGCAGTCAGCAGCGTGAGCCCGCTCCAGAAGATCGCGCCCAGCACGATGATGAGCTTGCGTGAATAGCGGTCGGCCAGCGGGCCAACGAACGGCGCGGCCACCATGTAGAAACCCAGAAATGCGCTGGTGAGATAGCCAATCTGTGTCTTCGTCAGGTGGAACTCATCCTGCACTAGTGGCTGCACCGCGAACAGCACGTTGCGGTCCGCGTAATTCAGCAGATTGAGAGCGGTGAGTACGATCAGCGCCGTGCGCGGATAGAGTTTCGCTGAGGTCACAGGTCGAGCGAATATAGCACGACCCTTGTCCCCATCGGATTACTGTCGCATTAACTTTTCGCTCTCGGCCACTTTGCCACGACCGTGGTCGAGATTCCACCCCGCGGCCGGAAGTCACCCTTCACTTCGGCCCACACCGGCTTGGCCCATCGCACGACATCTTCCAGCACCTGGTTCACAACGTTCTCCTGAAAAATGCCCAGGTTGCGGTACGACTGCAAATACTCCTTATACGATTTCAATTCCAGGCATACTTTGTCGGGCTGATAACGCAGCGTAATCACGCCAAAGTCGGGCAGCCCCGTCTTCGGACACACCGAAGTGAATTCGGGATCGTCAATCACAATCTCGTATCCGGGAAACTGGTTCGGCCAGGTTTCAATCTCGGGAAACTCGGCATCCAGCCCGGCGGCGGCGTGCTCGGGCGTATAGCGACGTGCTTTTGGCATAAGTGTATTGTAGCGGTTGGAAACCGATCGTCGCTGCCGCCCCGGCCGTCGCGCGCGCCTAAATGCACTCGTGTGACGCTCTCTTATAAGCATCCGCCGCCCCTAGCCAGCATCTAAACACGCAATGGCTCGGGACGGCGTACGTTTTTTCGCGGCCGCCAGAGTGGTAAATTAGTGCTTGCAGTTGTCCCCGCCGCACGCTGAAAGATAACTGGTTGGCAGCAACCCACAATTCGAATGGACGGCCCGCCACGAGCAGGACCCGCACTTGGCTTACTATAGGGGTACTCGCGGCATTGGCGACCATCCCGATTTTCACTCGACATCCCCCATTGAAAGTTCGCGCCACCGAGGTGGAACGTGGATCCATCCGCAGCCTGATTTCCACCAATGGCAAGGTTGAACCGATCCAGAACTTCGAAGCTCACGCGCCGATCGCCACCACCGTGAAGCGCTTGTTTGTGAAAGAAGGCGACCACGTCCGTAAAGGCCAGCTTCTGTTGCAACTCGACGACGACGATCTCCGCAGCCAAGCCGCACGGGCGCAAGCGCAGATAAAGGCAGCACAGGCCGACGAATCTGATTTGACCACCGGGGGCACTCGCGAAGAACTCCTCACGCTCGATACGCAACTGACCAAGGCCCAGGCCGCGCGCGAGACTGCCCAGCGCAATCTGGACGCTTTCCGCCGTCTGCAGCAACAGGGCGCAGCTTCGGCCGGCGAAGTTCAGCAAGCGCAAGAAACTCTACAGCGCGCCCAAGCCGATGCCACGCTGCTTGAGCAGAAAAAAAAGGATCGCTACTCGCAGCCCGAGGTCGCAAGAGTAAAAGCTCAGGGCACGGAGGCTGAAGCCGCGTATGAAGCGGCGGAAGATGCCCTCAGGAAATCCGGCGTGCGAGCGCCGTTTGATGGCATTGTGTATACCCTGCCCGTCAAGCAGGGTGCCTACGTGCAGACCGGAGACCTGCTGTTGCAGGAAGGCGATCTCTCCAAGATGCTTGTCCGCACGTTCGTCGACGAACCCGACATCGGCCGCCTCGCCACCGGCCAAAAAATCGAAGTCACCTGGGACGCTCTACCCGGGCGCATATGGAACGGCACCGTCAGCACGATTCCCTCAACCGTAAAACTTCACGGAGCGCGCAATGTGGGTGAGGTCACCTGCTCCGTGGACAACCGCGATCTTCGTCTGCTGCCCAACGTGAATGTGGGCGTCACCGTCATCACCGCCGAACATAGCAACGTGCTCACCCTCCTGCGCGAAGCCGTTCGCATGGACGACACCAAACCCTACGTCTATCAGGTGGTGAACGGACTTCTCCGGCGCCGCGACGTGGAAATATCCCTGCAAAACCTCACCCAAGTCGAGGTCACCTCCGGCCTTCCGGAGCATTCTCTTGTGGCCCTTTCCTCAACCGACTCCAAGCCCTTGATCGATGGCGCTCCCGTGAAGGTGGTTCAGTAACCCATGCCGTGGATGGACGGACTAGTCGCGCGAGTAAATCATCTTCATGCCGGCTCTGCGTTAGTGCTCGTGATGTTGTCCTTCTCTCTCGCCGCCGCTGCCGACGCGCCGCAGCAACTTCTGGCCGCGGGCCGCGTGGACCAGGCCGTCCAAACCCTCGAGCAACAGATCCAGGATTCGCCCAGCGCACAGGCCTACAATCTCCTTTGCCGCGCCGAATTCGAACTCGACGATTGGGACGCCGGCATCCCCGCTTGCGAAAAAGCCGTCTCACTCGCGCCTGCGAACGGCCTGTATCATCTCTGGCTGGGCCGAATTTACGGCGAAAAGGCGGATCACTCCAACTTCCTGAAAGCCGCAGGCCTCGCCAAGAAGGTCCGCGTTGAGTTCGAGCGGGCCGTCGAGTTCTCTCCCAACAGTTGGGAGGCTCGGACCGATCTCGCCGAGTTTTATCTCGAAGCTCCCGGCATTGTTGGAGGTGGAGAAGACAAGGCACGCGATCAAGCCAATCTTCTTTTGCCACTGAATCCCGGCATGGCGCATTGGGTGAGAGCGCGCATCGCGCAGAAAAACAAAGACTCCGAAACCGCCGAGCAGGAATATCGTCTGGCCATTGACGCCTCTGGCGGTGGTGCTCGAGCATGGCTTAATCTCGCGGGATTCTATCGTCGAGTGGGCCGCCTCCGGGACATGGAGCAGGCCTTGCGCACCATGGAGGCTCGGCCGCTCGATCATCCGGCGGCGCTGATGGACGCAGCCAATATGTTGTTCCGTACCGACCGCTCGTATTCCATGGCCATTCGGTTCGTGCGGCGCTATCTCGCTTCCGGTACCGTCGAAGAATGGCCCGCCTTCAAGGCACATAATTTGCTCGGAGAGTTGCTCGAGAAACAAGGCGACCTGCAATCTGCGGCCGTCGAATACCGCACTTCCCTATCGATGGCCCGCACCTTTACCATCGCACAGAAGGGCTTGGATCGCATCGCCGCCAGTGAATGAGTTCTGCTTCCGAATGCACGAGCAAGCCAGTCTTGCGCCAGTAGTTGCAGAAAACAGATCATGACCTCGGTTCGCATCGACAAATGGCTCTGGGCCGCGAGATTTTTTAAAACTCGATCCCTCGCCGCCCGCGCCTGTGAACTCGGCAGGATTCAATCGAACCGCCAACCCGCAAAAGCCGCGCGCGAAGTTCGAATCGGCGACATGCTGCGCGTGACCAACGACGGCGGCGACTTCGAAGTCGAAGTGCTGCTGCTTAGCGATACACGCGGGCCAGCTTCGGTTGCGCAAACCCTTTACCGCGAAACCGACACAAGCCGTGAACTTCGCCAGAGGGTCGCCGCTGAACGTAGAGCAATGAGGGAGTTCGAACAGTTGCCCGCAGCCCGACCCTCCAAGCGCGATCGCCGCAGGATCATCCAGTTCCGCGGCAGAGCCTGAGCGCCGAGCCACTTTGCGACAACGCTTCACGCCCTTCCGCCCGCCAGTGCCGATTCGCGGGTGCCGCTCCGATCCATCCTTGTCATTTCTCTCGCATCAGATTGTCCGTAGAATCTTTCTTACGATCACAAAGGTGAGAATAATGAGAAATAAATTATGCGGTGCCGTAGGCATTCATATTTTCTTATTCGCGATGCTTCTATTTCTGCCCTCGTCATTGCTGGCCGAGCCCGCGCTAACGCTCCGTCACGCCGTTGAGCTCGCCCTGAAACATGCCAACGGTATTGCCATCTCCGCCGCCGACGAGCAGCACGCTTCTGCCGCCTACCGCGAACTCCGCAATAGCTACATCCCCCAACTTACCGCCGGAGCCGGCCTCGGCTGGACCGATGGTTTTCCCCTCAGCCTCGAAGGGGCCGCTCCTTCGCTATTCAACGTAACCGCACAATCGGCGGTCCTCAATCCAGCGCTGGGAAATTTCATTCACGCCGCGCAATCCGACGTTGCGGTCAGCGCCTTCCGTGCCAAGGACCAACGCAATCAGGTTATTCAAGATGTCGTGCTGAGCTATGCCGAGTTAGTGAAATGGGAGCAGCGTCTGACTCAATTGCACGAGGCGGAAGCCGCGGAAGAGAAAATGGCCGGGGCCGTAGCCCAACGCGTGCAGGAAGGCATCGACAGCGCGGTCGAAGGCACCAAGGCTCGACTGTCGGTGGCGCGCGTCCATCTACGGTTCACCGAAGCTAGTGGCGCGGCCGAGGTTCTTCGGGAACGTCTTTCCAAGTTGACGGGACTGCCTGCCCTGTCCATCCAAGTCGATCCCGACTCCGTGCCCGTTGCTCCAGCCATCAACGAAGATGCCGATTTGCTGAGCAAAACAACGGAGGCCAATCCCGCAGTGCAAGCGGCCGTGGAACATGCGCGGGCACAATACTTGCGGGAAAAGGGGGAGAAGAGGTCCTTGTGGCCCAGCATGGACTTCGCCGCGCAATATGCCAACCTCGCCAGCTTCAACAACTATGAGAAGTATTACCGAGCCGGTTTCCAGCCGAACAACATCACGATTGGCGTGGCCCTCCACTTTCCTTTTTTTAACTACGCCCAGCACGCTCGCATTCAGGAAGCCGAGGCGGACGCTCTCAAAGCCAGGAAGCAGGCCGATGCGGCTCGCGGCCAGGTCTCAGAAGAGACTATGCGCCTGCAGCGCTCCGTTACGCAGATGCAAGCTGCCCGCGACGTGGCCGAACTCGAGTACGAGATCGCGCAGAAGAACGTCGAGGCCGTCCAAACTCGCATGGAATCGTCATCAGCTACCTTGCATGACCTCGATGATGCCCGCACCCAAGCCAGCGAGCGATTGATTGCGCTGCAAGATGTCTCCTTCGAACTCGAACGCTCTCAGGTTGCGCTGTTGCGGACCACCGGGGATCTCGAAGCTTGGGCTCTGGGGACGAAATAATGAACCAGTAGAGGCAACCAAGTAGTGAAACGAAATTCGTTGTCGATGCTCCTTTTCTGCAGTTCGCTGCATCAAAGGTGGTATTCAGCGACGAACCTGCATAAACACTGCTTTTCGACAGCATCGGCCGCAGGCGAATGGTAGAATACATACTCACCTACTATGCCTCTTAAAACACTATTTCTCAACCCACCCTCGTTTGAAAACTTTGATGGCGGCGCCGGATCGCGATGGCCCGCAACCCGCGAAATCGAGTCCTATTGGTATCCGGTTTGGCTGGCTTATCCGGCGGGGATGCTGGAGGGAGCGCGGCTGCTGGATGCGCCACCGCATTACATTTCGGCGGAGCAGACCATCGAGATTGCGAAGGACTACGAGTTTCTGGTTCTGTTCACCAGTACGCCGGGGTTTCCCGGGGACATTGGGCTAGCGGGGGCGATCAAGGCGGCAAACCCGAAAATCAAGATTTGTTTTGTGGGACCGCACGTCAGCGTGCTGCCGGAGAAATCTTTGCGCGATTGTCCGGCGATCGATTTTGTGGCGCGCAAGGAATTTGATTATGCCGTGGTCGACTATGCGAAGGGCAAGTCGCTGGAAGAGATTGCCGGCATTTCCTTCTTGAAAGACGGGAAGATTGTTCACAATCCCGACGCGCCGCAGATTCAGGATCTGGATGCGCTGCCGCATGTCACGGACGTTTACAAGCGCGACCTCGATGTGACGCGTTACAACGTCCCCTTTCTGCTCAACCCGTACGTTTCTCTCTACACCACGCGCGGGTGTCCGGCGCAGTGCACGTTCTGTTTATGGCCGCAGACGCTGAGCGGGCATCCCTGGCGCAAGCGCTCGACCGACGACGTTGCGGCTGAAATGGCGAAGGTCAAAGCTTACTGGCCGGAAGTGAAAGAATTCTTCTTCGACGACGATACCTTCAACATTCAGAAGGCGCGCACCATTGAGTTATGCGCCAAGCTGAAGCCGCTTGGCCTCACGTGGTCCTGCACTTCGCGCGTGACGACTGACTACGAGACACTGAAGGCGATGAAGGAAGCGGGATGCCGTCTGCTCATCGTCGGCTACGAGTCCGGAGATCAACAGATTCTGAAGAACATCAAGAAGGGCGCAACCATCGAGCGCGCGCGCCAGTTCACCAAGGACTGCCATAAGTTGGGGCTGGTGATTCACGGCGACTTCATCATGGGACTTCCGGGCGAAACGCACGAGACCATCAACAACACGATCGCCTTCGCAAAAGAGTTGGATGTGGAAACCATTCAGGTTTCGGTGGCCCACGCTTATCCCGGTACCGAGCTTTATGACTACGCGGTGAAGAACGGGTTCATGGTCGGCGACAACAAGATGGTGGATGAAGGCGGGCACCAACTGGCGCACATCCAGTATCCCGGACTGCCGGCGGATGACATTCTTTCCGCAGTGCACCGTTTCTACGATGAGTACTATTTCCGGCCCAAGGCTGTGTTCCGCATTCTGAAAAAAGCCGCGTTCGATAGTAACGACCGCAAGCGGCTTTACAAAGAGGCGAAGACGTTCCTGAAGTTGCGTTCGGCGCGGAACAAGATGGTGAAAAGGCATAGCGACGACGCGGCAGCGGAGTTGGTTAAGGCTTGATAAGGATGCGAGCCAAACCCGCAGTTTGTGTGTTGCAAGGAACGCGACACATCGCGCGGCTCGCCCAGATTCCCCGCCGCGCGAACAGCGCTCGCTCGGAATGACAAACAACGTAGGCCACCGTCTAGTCTCCCAGTGAACTTTCGCAAGTATCTTGTGCTGGCCGGAGTCACGGTGTTCGCCGCGGCCGGAGACGCCATGCTCTCGCATGGGATGAAGCAAACCGGCAATATTTCAATCCATCATCTGCAAAGCGTGATCCTCGCAGTTCTGAATCCCTGGGTCGCGGTAGGAATTCTTCTGTTGCTAGCGTTTTTCACCACCTACATGACTGCGCTCTCCTGGGCGGATCTCACTTACGTGCTGCCGGCGACCTCGCTAGGGTACGTGCTGCTCGCCTTCGTTGCCCGATTCCTTTTGCATGAGCACGTGAGTCCGCTGCGCTGGCTGGGGATTGCGTTGATCACGGGAGGCGTTGGATTCATCGCCGGAGGACCGGCGCTCACAGAGCACCCACGTGTGGAATGCTCCGGCGCGACATCCCCGTCCTTCGACTCCGCTCAGGACAAGCTTCTCGCAAAAACCCGGAGAGATGGGGCGGCGAGCGAGGTGGAGTCATGAAGGGCTTGTACACCTGGGGCGGGATTCTGGCGATCACTTTTGCTTCTGTGGTGGGCGATGTGCTTTTGGCTCGCGCGATGAAGCAAGTTGGGGATGTGGGTGCCCTGTGGCGGAAGTCAGGTTTGATCGCCGTCGTTCGGCGGACGCTCGGTAATCCTCACTTTTTCTTTGGAGTCACGGCGATGGCCGTGGCTTTCTTCAGCCTGCTGTTTGCCCTCTCCTGGGGAGATGTGAGCCTGGTCGGTCCGGCGGCCGCTTCCCTCACCTACATCGGCAACGCGGTGGCGGCGAAGATTTTTTTGCACGAGCGCGTGGATCGGCGGCGGTGGATCGCGGCTTCGCTGGTGGCCGCCGGAGTGGCGCTGCTGGCGGGGTAGAACAGGTTCCTCACCCGACCCGTGCCCGGCTCAGATTGATGAGGACGTCGGGCGCAATCTTAGCAAAACTTCCAAGAGCTCAAAGCGCCTACGACAGCTCAAGGCGCGATTGCTGATGAAAGTTTGTGCATAGTGTGTGCGAAAGTGCGCACGGTGCGTCGGCCGGAGGACATCTCGAAAACCGAGATAGCCGTTGCAAAAAAGGTAGCACAGGTTGGTCGACAAGGTTTTAGCGGTTTGCAAGAAACCAGGGTTTTTCCGGACAAGTCCTAGATAAGGCTATGGAAGATCGAGGGATACCGCAAAATGAAAGGTGGAAAATCAGTTCGGGAGAGCAACCTCAAATCCGGTTCCTTCAATCATATCCCTGCTTGGCAGGTGAGCATTGTTGCTCAGACGTATGGCAAGTGGAGTGCTAGCTTCGGAGTCAGCCTGCGGGCGAGTCGTCAAGCGAACGGCATGAGCTTGGCGCTTTCGGGAGTGGGGTATGGCGAAACCGATCATTCCATCTGTCGGGATCGCTTCGCTAATGGTGTTGGCGGCTTGCGGCGCGGTGTGCCAGACACCGAAACAACCTCTTCCCGATGCCCCGTCGGTACAGGTTTCAACTGATACGCAGAAGTCTACCGCGTTCGTTGAGCAAGAACGCTCGTTGAAATTGGGCATGGTGGACGGTAATGGGGGCGTGGTGCGGCAAGGGGCCCTCGCCGTCTTTTCCGAGCGGACGATATCTAGTCCAAAAGAATCGAAAACTATCTTCGACAAATACCTGAGCGCGCCGTCGGCCAAGCAGCTACCTGGTTATCACTCTGCTAGCGACGGGAGCTTGATGGGCCGGGCCACCTATGCCGCTTCGCGTATTTTTGTCACACGGGATGAGTCGGGAAAGGGCAGGCTGAACACTTCCTATCTGCTGCGGGCGCTGACTTCGGTGGCTGCAACTACGGCCTCGCGTCCTTATTGGAGACGGTCTCCTACGGGTTCGGTCAGCGATTTTGGTTCCACCGTGGGCAATGATGCGGGCATGAATGTGTGGCATGAATTCAGGCCCGGGATCGAACAACTGATGAAAAGCCACACGCCGAAATTCGTATCCAGGATCGAAGAGCGCATCGGTCAGAAATAGCGCGGAACCCGCCCTTGGCTATTTCTTTTGGATAGATTCCAAATACTTTGTGACCGCTTCCAGCCTAACCTCTCCCCAGTCCTGATCGGCCTCAACCTGGTGGAAGATTGGTCCCCAGATCGGCATCTCGCGACTGCCGTGCGCGGGCGTGGCAGATTGTTTGCCTTCGATAACATCCTTGATGTGCTGCTCAGGAAACTTCCCACCATTGTTTTGCGAGATCAGCCTTAAGTCTTGAAGTGGTTCCTTCAGGGCTGCAGAGGCCGGGCCGTGGCCACTCCCGTCGGCTCCGTGACACGTGGCGCAGTGATTCTGAAAAATCCTGGCTCCGTCGAGCGGGATATGCGCTGAAAGACTATGAGGCGGACTGTTAAGCGGCTTTTGGCCCGGCGAGACGGGGAGGAAGGCAAGCAAGAAGAGAACGCTAAGAAGCGAGTTGGGGAGCATGGAGACCTCCATCGGGACAGACGGCGGAGTGATCCAGTGTGTAGGGTCCCATCCGCGAGGGCGGATGTCTGTGCGTCGGAGCACACCTCTGGGTGAGGGAGGGCAGGAGTCGAAACTGGCGAAGTCATACCCAGCTCAGCGATAGAAGAGGCGTATGAGGCCAGAGGGTGGGAGATCCGGGGTGAGAAGCTTCTTATCTTTCGTTCGCATTCCTGCCGCGTGAAGCAACTCCTCGGCGGCGAGATATCCGCTGCGGACGGCGCCTTCCATCGTGGCGGGCCAGCCGGTAGCAGTCCAATCGCCAGCGAGAAAAACGCGCGGCCATAGTGTGGATTGCCGCGGACGGTAGCCGTCGATGCCGGGACGCGGGGAATAGGTGGCGTGGACTTCTTTGATGACGGCAGACTTTACCAAGGCCGCTCCGCCGGCGGCGGGGAAAAATTCGCAGACTTCCTTGAGAGCGAGGTCGACGATTTCGGCGCGCGCTTTGTCGATGAGAGATTTCGAAGCGCTGACCACAAGTTCGATATAGCTACCGCCGGGCTCGCGGTCGGCCGCTGCGCGGGTGACGAGCAAACGGGATTTGTGGAACATCCATTGAATCGTGCGATCGAGGAGGACGGCGTGGTCGAGGTCGGTAATCTGACGGTCGAACCACAAATGGATTCCGGTGATGGGACAGGATTCGAAGTGTGCTAACTGCTCGCGCAGAGGCGCGGCATCGGGAGTTTCGGGCAGGACACGGTCCACGGTGTTGAATGGGAGGGCGAGGATTAGATAATCGAACGATTCTTCTTTTTCCTTCCTGTCCGAATCGGTGATGCGAATATCGACCTGTGATGAATTCGGAGAAAAACAATCCAGCGACGTGCGGAAGAGGATTTCACCGCCGCGGGCGCGGATGTAGTCACCGGCCCGGTTGTAGAGGTCGGTGAGAGGAATGCTGGGGACGCCCATGTGGCGGGCGGTGGGCGACTTCATGGATTCACGAACGACTTGCGCAGCGTAGGAAATCGAGATGAGGTCGAGATCTTCGCTGAGAGCGCTGACAAGGATAGGTTTCCAGAAGCGGTTAATGGCGGTTTTGGTTTGGCCGTGATCGTGACACCATTGTAGAAACGACTTGCCAGTGTCGGGCTGGATAGTCAGGGTAAGGGCGGCGATGGCGCGCGAAATCGCAAGCTTGTCTTTTACCGTGAGAAATGGAAAGTGTAGAAACGATGGGGCCGTGTGCAGCGGCGCGGGGAGCGGGGAGTCACGCATCACGCTGGAGCGGCCGCCAGGCTCGATGAACGTCATCTCGTCGTACCAGCGAATCTTGTCTTCGACGCCGATGCGGCGGTAGAACTCGACCAGGTTGGTGCAGACGCGAAAAAGGACATGCTGGCAGTTGTCGACGACTTCGCCGGTGCCAGGATGTTCGTAGGAGGAAGCGCGCCCACCGAGATAAGGGCGACGCTCGAGGAGGGTGACTCGAAGGCCAGAGTCGGAGAGAGCGCAGGCGGCAGCCAGCCCGGCGAGGCCGCCTCCGGCGATGGCTACTGAGGGTAAAGTGGGATTCTGACTCATGCTGGCGAGATGGCTTCGCGGCGGATCGTCAGGTGATCCGTTGCAGGAAACCTTTCGCGAGGATGCGCAGCTTTTCGGTTACGGTGAGGCTCACCCTGCCACTGAAGACGTCATACTGGCGCTCGGCGATTTTTTCCAGCAGTTTGCGATAGATGTTGATCAGCACCCACAGAGCGGGCTGGCTGTCTTCTGAAACATAAGGAATGAGTTCGTCGCCAGCCTGGTAGCCTTCACGGGCGCGATCGGCTACGAGAGCCAACAAGGGTCGGAAGCGCGCGACCTCGGGCTTAGCGAGCAGATCTGCGGCAGAGAGTCCGAATGTTGCCAGGTCCTCCTCCGGTAAGTAAACGCGGCCCATCGCGGCGTCCTCTTTGACATCGCGAATAATGTTGGTGAGTTGAAAGGCGAGCCCACACTGCTCGGCGAGGGGCTCGGCCGCGGGATCGCGATATCCAAAAATGTGAATGCAGACCAGTCCCACGACCGATGCGACCCGATAGCAGTAGACCTTGAGATCTTCGAACGTCTTGTAGTGAACGGTGAGTTGGGCGACCGATCCCTCCGACCCAGGCGGTATCTGGGAATTGTCGAAAACCGGATCGACCACATCCATCGCAGTACCGGTGGCGAGGTCGTCGAGAAGCCCCGCGGGAATCGTATAGCGGCGTTGAGCATCGGTAAGCGCCAGAAGGATGGGATCGTCCGTAGGCTGACCTTGTTGAGCACGGTGCAGCGCATCCAGCCAAGTATCCAGCCTGAAACGGCGTTCCGGAAGGCTGAGGCCGGGGTCGTCGGCAATATCATCGCAGCGACGCATGAAGGCATACACGGCGCTCAGCGCCTGGCGTTTGCGCTTGGGCAGCACGAAAAATGCGTAATAGAAATTCCGGGCGTTGGCGCGCGTAATCCCTCGACAAACGGAATACGCCATGGTGAGCTGCGCGGGCGCTGGAGTCCAGGGAACCAGCACCGGCTGCGTTCCGGCGCTCAAGACAAGCTCCCCAGTAGTTTCCCAACGGCGGCGCGGGCGACCAGACCGAGTTTGCGCGGCTTGGAGATTACCGGACGCTTCCCTAGGACGGCGAAGCGCTGACGCTCGATGGCATTGAGAATCTCTTGACCGCCGCGGGTGAAGAGTGCGATGTCGACAGCTAATTCAGCATCTACTTTTTTCACCAGCGGCAAACCACGATCAAACCATTCTCGTGCGCGCTGGACTTCGAATTTCATCATGTCGCAAAAGGCGACGGTGTTGCAGTTTTGCGCCAAATCTTTCTCAGTCACGGAATAACGCTGCAAATCCTCCAGCGGAAGATAGATGCGCCCCTTGGAGTAGTCCACGGTGACATCTTGCCAGAAGTTAGCTAACTGCAGAGCAGTGCAGGTGTAGTCGGAGAGCTTTTGACGCTCGGCATCGCGATAACCACAGAGATAGAGGACGAGATGTCCAACGGGATTAGCGGAATAGCGGCAATAGGCGAGGACGTCGTTGAAGGTTTCGAAACGAGTGACGGACTGGTCCTGGCGGAAGGCGATGAGGAGATCGGAAAACTCGTGCTTCGGAATTTGAAACCTTCGAACGGTTTCGGCGAGCGCGACAAAAACGGGATGGCGTGGGGTACCGGCGTAGCAGGCATCAAGTTGCGCCTGCCATTCGTCGAGTAAAGCGAGTGACACCGCGGGGTCGCCGACCTCATCGCCGAGATCATCCGAAATGCGGCAGTAGGCGTAAACGTTCAGGAAATCCTGGCGGAGTTTTTCCGGAAGGAACCAGGTGGCGACGGAAAAATTTTCGTAATGAGATCGCGCGAGTTGGCGACAGTAGTCCCGTGCTTCTTCGATGGAAGGGGCGGACTCAGGGATCGCGTAGGCGGCGGGCAGGCGAGACCAGCCCACGGAAGCAGGCGGGGCAAGTTGAGAAGTGCTGGCCATCGGACTCATACGTCTAGAACATCCTTAAATTCGAACAAAACCGGAGTCGGGTAAGAACTCCTTGCTGGCCCAGGTACGCACGCGTGCACGGGATACAGTCCGGACGGCGCTTCATCCCTGACGCGATACAGAACACCGCTTTCAATGACCGGGGATGATGGCGGTCTTGATGTCGCCTCCGCGGTTTAGCATGTGGCGCAGTACCTTCTGCAAACTGGAGAGCGGAGCTTCGCCGGTGATGTAATCGGTGGGGCGAATCTTCTTGGCCGCGATCAGACCGAAGGCCCGCCGCACGGTTTCCGGCGTGTGATGGAACGTGGCCTTCAGAGTGATTTCGGAGTAATGCAGACGATTGGTATCGAGCTGCACTTTGGATCCGCTGGCACATCCGCCAAAGAAATTCACTGTGCCACCTTTGCGGACCATCTCGACAGTCCATTCCCAGGCTTCCGGACGGCCCACGGCTTCAATGACTACATCACATCCACGCTTCTGCGGAGTGAGCGCGCGAACAGCTTCAACAACGTTTTGAACCTTCGTGGTCTGGACAATTTCGTGCGCGCCCATATGCTTGGCAGCGATCACCTGTTCGTCCCGCTTGACGACGGAGATAACGTTGCACCCAATGGCGCGGGCAACCTGGACGAACATCAGTCCAATGGGACCGCCGCCGATAATGGTGACGGTGTCGCCGATTTCGACGCCGGTCTCGTGCAGGCCGCGCAATACGCAGGCCAGAGGCTCGGTCATGGCTGCGTCTTCGAAGCTGACGTTGGGGGGAATGACCAGCATGTTGGCTTCGACAATGCGGCGAGGCACACGGATGTATTCGGCGTAGGCTCCATTGTTGAACAACAAATCTTCGCAGAGATTTTCCTGGTGCTTGGAGCAATAGAAGCACATCTGGCAGGGAGCGGAATTGAGCGCCACCACGCGCATGCCCTTCTTGAAGCTATGGACGCCTTCACCGACCTCCTCGATAACGCCGGCCAATTCGTGGCCAAAGAGGGCGGGAGGAACGATCATGCGGGCGTGGTAGCCGCGCTGATAGACCTTGAGATCGGTACCGCAGGTGAGAGCCACCTGCACTTTGACCAGCACTTCTCCCTTTTCCACGCGGGGAATCGGAACTCTTTCAATTTTGAGATCTTCTTTGCCGTACAAGACGGCAGCCGTCATTTTTCCGTTCACTGCTTGTTTCCTTCCCAGGCTTCGCGTTTCCAGGTATTCCCAGGCTGAATCACGATTTTCATCGACGAAGGCTGCGGGTGAGCGGCAAGTTCCAAAGCCTGCGCGCTTTCCTGCAGCGGGAACCGGTGGCTGATCAAACGCTCCAGGTCCATCTCCCGGTTCATCACAAACTGAACTGAATCATCCTGTAAATCCACAGACGCGCTATACGACCCCACCAGGGCCTTCTCGTCCACGCAAATCGCAGCGGGATCGATAACGACCTCTCCGCGCTGGGTTTGCGCAAACAATAGTACTCGCCCTCCCGGGCGAGCTGCTTCCATGGCAGAGCGAATCAAACCGTTGCTACCCACAGCCAAGATGACGGCGTCGGCGCCGCGTCCCTCGGTTTGTGCGCGAATTACATTCACCACGTCATCTTTCGACGCGTCGACAGTATTCTGTAATCCAAGGCTTTTAGCTATTTTAAGCCTCTCGGGGTACAAATCGGAAGTAATAACGGAGACCCCTCCCCGGCGAGCCAAGACGCTCAGTATGATGCCGATGGGCCCCTGGCCGATCACCAAAACGGTTTCGCCGGCCTGCAGGCGGAGGGCCTCGATACCCTTCATGCAGGTATTGACAGGTTCGACGAAGCAGGCCTGCTCGAACGAGATGCCCTGTGGGATGCGGACTGTGCCATGTTCGACGATCCAATCCATGACACGGACGTATTCCGCGAATCCGCCGCCAGAGGGCTCAAAGCCGGCCGTGCATCCGACCTTTTTGTAAGTGGCGCACTGGGCGAAGGTTTGGTGAAGGCAGTAGTAACACTGGCGGCAGGGGATGTGGTGGAAGACGACCACACGGTCGCCCGGGGCGAATTGGCGGACTCCAGAGCCAACAGCCGCGACTACTCCAGAAGTTTCATGGCCGAAGATGCGAGGCGCGGAGTGGGATCCGGTGGCGATTTTTTTAAGATCGGTGCCGCAGACGCCGCAGGTATGGACCCTGAGCAGGAGTTCACCGGCGCCGATCTGCGGTACCGGAACCGTCTCCAGGCGGACGTCGTTGACTCCCCGGTAAACGGCGGCCAACATGGTTGAAGGGATGGATTGCTTTTGGTGGTGTATTGCAAATTGTTCGACAATTGCCATCGGCGTTCTTTAGATGAAATCCTGATCTCTTCGCTTCATAACAGTGTATGTCCGAAGTCTTACTTCTGGGTGCCTCCGGAGGTTCTCGGGTCCGTATCGGTGAACTCCACGGAAACCGTCATCGAATCAAGGTACGGCGAGTCCGGCGGGGTGAAGTGATGAGCCCTAACCTGCAAAACCACGTAGAAGCTATCCACTTTGATAATCCGCTTTGCGGTCAATGGCACCCGCGCGAAGGTCGAGGGCTCCAGCCGCCACAACGCGTCTTTCGGGTTGGAAGAAGGGCCCTGCGAGGACATCAGCACGTTTTCGTACATGCTATGGTGTAGGTCCGCGAGCCTCACTTGCCAGGATGTGATCTCTGTATCACCCTCGGGTCCTTGGGGGACAAACGAGAGCAGATAGCGGTCGTCTCCGTGCAGGTCTTTGATCCGCTCGCGATAGGTTCGGTCCTGCGGGGTGAGCTTGACGTCAAATTTCTCTTCGATGACGTGCGTGGGTCCCTGGCGAAAACTCTCCGCATACAGAGTTGCAGGCGCGGACTGCGCGAGCATGCGGAGGGTCAGGCAAATTACGATCGGAAGCAGGAGTGACAATTTCATTTACGGCCCTCAGCGGGTAAACCGTTGACGGCAGCCACGGGGGCTGCGGGGCGCGTTGCAGCCGAAGTTTCCGATTTTCCTAAATCCGTCGAAAAATGTTCAAGCTGTTGAGCCAGAACGCGGGCTGCGTGGTTGCTGTTGCGAGCCAGCACGGCCACGCGCCTCCAGAGCCACGGACGCACGGCTGCGTAGCGGATAAAGCTTGCCGACTTGAACTGGCCGTCGATGCCAATAAAGCGAGCTATCTCGGGCATTTCAAAATCCAATTCATCTGAAATCACTTTAGTCACGCCGAACGGGATGCCGTGATTCTGGGTAGCGGCGGCAACTGCGGCGGCTTCCATATCCACGGCGCGCGCTCCGTAGGCCTGGGCGAGCTTTGTTTTCTGATCCGCTGCGGCCACTGCGATAAAGGTTACCAGCGTTCCATCTCCGGATTCGAGTTGGGTGCGGCTTCCATCTCGGGCATCGATGACGATCGATGGTGCAAAGACATCGCCGACGCGGAGGGCCGAGTCGAGAGCTCCGGCGAAACCCACGGAGTGCACGAGTGCGGGCTGGTACAACGCGATCACGGCCTCCGCGGCGCGGCGGGCGGACTCCACGCCGATGCCACCACAAACGACGACCAATTCGTCCTTCTCGAAAAAAGTAAACTTACGGCCTTGGTGTTCATGCTGCATGCTGGCCCACTTCTTGACCAGCGAGCGAACTTCACGATGTAGCGCTGCGATGATGGCGACCTTAGGCATACCCGTTCGCTCGGAACCACTCTACCGCACGGCGCAAGGCATCCTGTACTGGAGCGATTCTCCACCCCAGCTCGCGCACGGCTTTATCGGAACTGGCCCACATTTTTTTCTTTCCCATGCGTACAGCTTCGACGGTTGCGCGCGGCTCGCGGCCCAGCAAGCGCCCGGAGACGGTCTCGTCGACCAATCCTGCCGCGAAGGCAAAGAAGTATGGGAGTTTCACTTTCGGCGAGGGCAAGCCAGAGATCACGCCGAGCTTATCCAGAATCTGCTTCAGGGTGAGGTTCTCGCCGCCGAGAATGTAACGCTCGCCGCTCTTTCCCTTTTCAAGTGCCGAAACGTGCCCGCGAGCACATTCATGAACGTCGACCAGATTTAAGCCGGTATCGACGTAGGCGGGGAATTTTTCTTTCAGAAAATCGACTACGATTCTCCCAGTGGGAGTGGGCTTAATATCTTGTTCGCCCACCGGAGTCGTCGGATTGACGGTAACGACGCGCATGCCGCTGCGGCCCGCCTCCACGGCGAGTTGCTCGGCCATGAACTTGGAGCGCTTGTAGTGGCCGATCATTTCGTCGAGAGAGACGGGCGAATCTTCGTCGGCAGGACTGCCGTTTCTAGTAAAGCCGACTGTAGCAACGCTCGAGGTATAGACGACGCTGCGCACGCCGTTCCTGCGCGCAGCATCGAGGATCGCACGCGTGCCTTCCACGTTCGAGCGGTACATTTCGGCGGGATCCTGCACCCACAACCGGTAGTCCGCGGCTACGTGAAATACAACCTCACAGCCGGACATGGCCTTTTCCAGAGACGCGGGATTGCGTAGGTCGCCGGTCGCGGTTTCGGCCTTAAGGCCTTCGAGATTCTTTAGATTGCTCGTCGGGCGGACGAGCAGGCGCAAATCCGCCCCTTGGCCAGCTAAGACGCGGGCCACATGGGAGCCGAGGAATCCGGTTGCGCCTGTGATGAAAGCTTTCAAAAGGCAGTTCTCAGTTCTCAGTTCTCAGTGAACCCGGACGGAAAAGCTGAGAACTGGGAACTGAGAACTAATTTTCAGCCTTCTCCATTACCTTGGCGTAAGTGGTTAGCGCGAGCAGCGGAAAATACTGCCGGTAGAGGTGATACTTCAGATAAAACACTCGCGGAAAACCTGTACCGGTGAAATATTCCTCGTCCCAAGAGCCGTCATCTTTCTGGGTACGCAAAAGGTAAGCAACTCCGCGGGCCACTGAATCGCTGCGAGTATCGCCTACGGCAAGCAGTCCAAGAATTGCCCAGGCAGTCTGCGAAGGCGTACTCGAGCCCACGCCGCGCTGGGTTGGATCGTCATACGATCCAACGCTCTCGCCCCAGCCGCCATCGGGATTCTGTACCATGCGGAGCCACTCGGCTCCCTGCTGGACGCAGGGCTCGTGGTTATCGATGCCGATGGCTTCGAGGCCGCGGAGGACGAGCGCAGTACCATAGATATAATTCACGCCCCAGCGTCCGAACCAACTGCCGTCGGGTTCCTGCTCCTTGCGAATGAATTGAAGCGCGCGCTTCACGGCAGGATGGTTTTGATCGTAACCGTAGGTCGCCATCATCTCGAGAATGCGGCCGGTGATGTCGACCGTGGGCGGATCGAGCATGGCGTTGTGGTCGGCGAAGGGGACGTACTGAAAGACCATGCGATCATTGTCTTTGTCGAACGAAGCCCAGCCGCCGTTTTTACACTGCATAGAGAGGATCCAGTCGATGGCGCGCTGCACTGATTCGCGCTGGTAGCGACCGTTGGGATGTTCTACACGGCTTAGCGCCAGGCAAACCATTGCCGTATCATCGACATCCGGATAGAACTCATTGTTAAACTCGAAGTACCATCCGCCCGGTTTGCCCTTCTTGTTTTTCACCTGCCAGTCGCCGGGATTGCGGACTTGCTTCTGCAGAATCCAGTCGGCGCACTTCACCATGCGCGGGTCGTTGGCTGGCACTCCGGCTTCACCCAAGGCGAACATAGCGTAGGCCGTATCCCATACGGGAGACATGCACGGCTGCATGCGGAACGTGTCGCCCTCTTCGATGCCCAGCTTTTCGAACTCATCGAGAGCGCGGATCACCTGCGGATCGTCGAGAGAGTATCCCTGGCAGCGCAAGGCAATGATGGCGTTCATCATTGAGGGATAAATGGCGCCGAGGCCATCGCTCATCTCGAAGCGCTCGAGCATCCACTTCTCGGCCTGTTTCAGAGCGATCGAGCGAAGAGGCCGGACGTGCACCCGCTCCAGCCAATGGGTCAGGCGGTCGAGACAGAGAAAGAAGTTTCGCCACGAAACCAGCTTTTTCGACCAGCGAAGATGCATGCGTGACTTCAGCATGCCGCCGACGAATAGTTCTTCGACGCCCATTTCGCGGGGAATCTTTTTGAAAGGTTTCTTGGCATAGCAGATGGAAAGCGGTACCAGGATGGCTCGAGACCACGAGGAAATCTCGTAGATGTTGAACCAGAACCAGTTAGGAAAAAGGACGATTTCGGGAGGAATTGCGGGAACCGCATCGTAATCGTATTGGCCGAAGAAACAGAGATAGATCTTGGTAAATGTATTGACCTCGGTGACTCCGCCGAGTTCGAGAATTTTCTTGCGGGCGCGCTGCAGTACGGGGTGGTCGGCAGTGTATCCCGCCAACTTCAATCCAAAGTAGGCTTTTACGGACGCGCTTACATTCGATGGACCCGCGGCATAAATGCTCCATCCCCCGTCTTCATTTTGATGGCGGACGATCCAGTTTGCGGCACGCTGGAAGCGGTCAGCGTCGCCTGTGCCGAGCAGAGTATGGAGCAGAATGTAATCGGACTCGAGGGTGGTGTCGGCTTCGAGTTCGCCGCACCAGTAGCCCTCGTCGTCCTGCTGAGAGAAAAGAAACTTCCGGGCATTATTGACGGCAGCCGAGACACGGCTGAACAAGCCGTCGATCTTGCCAAAACGAAGTTGTGGAGCGGAGGCTATGTTGGCGTCGGGGGAGTTTGTATCCATGAATGTGGCTCCGTTAATCCGCGGTAGCGCTGGCCGGAGCGGCGGCAATAGCTTCGACAATCTCCGGCGGCAGCCCGAAGCGGACGTTCTCCGGCATCACTTCGAGTTCCTGCACGTTGTCGAAACCTTTGGTGGCGAGAAAGTTCATCGTCTCCTCCACCAGGCATTCGGGCGCGGACGCACCCGCCGTCAGCGCGATCGTTTTCACGTCATGCAGCCATTGGGACTCGATATCCCGATAGCTGTCGATGAGATGAGCGTTAGTACCCAAGTTGCGCGCCACCTCGACCAGACGATTGGAGTTTGAACTGTTTTCCGAGCCCACGACCAGCAGGAGATCGGATTCCGACGCTACCTGTTTCACCGCAACCTGCCGGTTTTCCGTGGCATAGCAAATATCCTGCGCAGCCGGGCCTTTGATGTTGGGGAACTTTTTCTTGAGTGCGGCGATGATGTCCTTGGTTTCGTCGAGGCTGAGGGTTGTCTGCGTGAGATAAGCGACACGATTGGGATCGGGAACAGTCAGCGTCTTGACTTGCTCGGGATTGCCGACGACCTGGGTCACGAGTGGAGCTTCACCGAGAGTTCCAATCACTTCATCGTGGTCGTGGTGTCCGATCAAGATGAGCGAATAGCCTTCCTTGGCGAACTTTACGGCTTCGACGTGAACTTTGGTGACGAGGGGGCAGGTGGCATCGATGACGCGCAGGCCGCGGCGCGCGCTGTGCTCGCGTACTTCAGGGGAGACACCGTGCGCGCTGTAGATGACGCGCTCGCCGTTGGGGACTTCGTCCTCGCTATCAACGAAGATGGCGCCCTTGCCGCGAAGTTCGTCGACCACAAAGCTGTTGTGGACGATCTCTTTGCGGACGTAGATCGGCGGCCCGAAGGCCTCGAGCGCGATGCGGACGACATCAATGGCGCGGACCACGCCGGCGCAGAAGCCCCGCGGCTTCAGTAAAAGCAACGTCTTTCCCTGGCTATTTGGCACTCTTCCACTCCCCACTAACTATGATCTTCCCCAGACCGTTTGCGATGCAAAACAGGGCGCGACAGGAATATGGTCAGGTTACACGATTCGTACTCTCCCGGTACTTATAAATTACTGGAAAGCATCCTTCTGGTCAACGTAAGCCACAGAAACAGCGGGGATTAGCAGCGGGTGGGGATTGGGCGCAGCGAACGGTTGGAGCGCCACGTTAGGTCTTACCCATTCGCTTTGATCATTTGCTCGGCGTGTTTGCGCGAGGTGTCGGTTAATTTTGCGCCGCTCAGCATACGTGCCACTTCCTCCGTGCGCTCTTCGCCGGACACGACGCGGATCGTGGTGCGAGTGCGGCCATTACGTTCCTTCTTTTCAATGACGTAATGGTGGTCGGCAAAGGTGGCGATCTGAGGCAGGTGGGTCACGCAGAGGACCTGATTTGATTTGGCCAGGAACTTCAGTTTCTTGCCCACGGCTTCGGCGGCGCGGCCGCCAATGCCCGTGTCGATTTCGTCGAAGACCATGGTGCGTTGCGCGGCGTCGCGGGTGCTCTTCGGTTTCGCGCACGAGGGCGCCTTCGTCACACCTTCTTCCACGCTCACTTTCAACGCGAGCATCACGCGGGATAGTTCTCCTCCCGAGGCGATGTGCTCCAACTGGCGCACGGGCTCGCCGGGGTTGGTCGCGATCATGTAGATGACTTGATCGATTCCGGTTGCAGACCAGTTCCCTTCTTCGTCGGACGTGGCGATGTCGATGCGAAAAGTCGACTTCATGGCCAGATCGTTGATTTCCGCTTCGACCAGTTTTTCCAGTTTGCGGGCTGCGTCCTGGCGTTTTTTCGATAGCGCTCGAGCGGTGCGCAAGTATTCGGTGCCAGCCTTCGAGAGTTCAGCGCGCAAGTCGCGCAGAATTTCATCTTTGTTTTCGAGCTCGGAAAGCTTGCGGGCTACTTCGGCGCCGAAATGGATTACATCGTCGAGCGTCGGACCGTACTTGCGCTTGAGGCGGTCGAGCAGCGCCAGGCGGTCTTCCACTTCTACCAGATGTTCGGGGGAGGCGTGGATTCCGCCAGCATAGTCCCGCACCGTGGCGCCGACATCTTCCACGCTGATGCGAGCGGTCTCGAGAGCCGCAAGCGCTTCCTGAAACTTGGGCTCATAGCGAGCCAGTTCTTCAATCTGCTTCTGGGCCGAGCGCAAGGATGCAGATGTGGAACCATCGCCCTCATAGAGCAGATCGAAGGCTTGCATGGCAGCGTTATAGATTTTTTCAGCGTTCGCGAGGACGCGCTTCTCGGTTTCCAGTTGCTCGTCCTCGCCAGCTTGCGGCTTGGCTTCTTCGATCTCGCGCTTCTGAAATTGCCAGAGATCCACCAAACGCAGGCGATCTTGTTCGCCCTGTTCCAGTTCTGCAATGCGGTCGCGGATTTCATGCCACTCTGCGTAGGCCGCGGCCACCGGCTCAAGCTGGCTTCCGGCAAATCCATCAAGCAGCTCCAGGCGGGCAGGCGGATCGAAAGACAGGATCGACTCATTCTGCGCGTGAATGACGGCCAAGTGCGGGGCAAGTTGCCGGAGTACCGCGACGGTGGCAGCTTGATTGTTGACGAACACGCGGCCTTTTCCGCCGGGAGCAATCTCGCGCCGGACAATGAGGGAGCCATCTTCGGATTCGTCCAATCCGTTGCGTTCGAGCACGTTTGCGATCGAGTCTTCCGTGCCGTCCTGAGACTCGAACACCGCCGACACTACCGCTCGCTCGGCACCTGTGCGGATCACTTCACTGGAAGCTTTCTCGCCCAGCAGCAGCGCGAGAGCGTCGATGAGAATCGACTTGCCGGCACCGGTTTCCCCGGTTAGAAGGTTCAACCCCGAAGCAAACTCGATGGCAGCATTGTCGATGACCGCGTAATTTTCCAACCGCAGTTCAACCAGCACGGTTCGTCCTAGAATAGCGATGTGCAGTTTTGCGAAGCATAGCATGAAAAGCGCCCATCGCTTCCCAGCTGTCATTTACCCGTTTGCGCTGGAACCGAACTTGATAGGGGCGGCGGGGCGAATCCTAGACGGTGAGGCTGGAATTCGCATCGTACTCGCGAGACCAGTGGGTATGGAGTTAATCTAAAGGAGTAGGTCAAGGAGGGTAAGTGCGCTGCGGACGATGCGGGAACGAGAATTCCGAGAGCAACCGCTTTTGCGGGATGTGCGGAGCACCGCTGGTGGCGAACACGCAAGCTTCTGGCGTGGGGCGCGCAACGCCCGTGGAAGCGAAAGCTGAAGCCGCGCCAGCTCCCCGCTCCGCAGAGACGCGCATTCCGAGTAATGCAGCGCGGTCTGCAACCGAAGCCGTTCCTGCACCTGCGGAGCGCCACGCAGCGCCGGTCAATTCCAGCCCAGTGATTACTGGGCCTTCTTTTCTTGGCTTGAACAAGCCGGCAGATGGACGAAGTGGGGACCAGCAGGGATCGCACCACGGGCACGGGCGCGGAAACGATTCGTGGGGAGGATCTTCGCGCAATGTGGACTATCTGCTCGAAGATGACGAAGACGAGCCGAAGCGGGGTTGGGGGAAGCTAGCTGCTGTGGTCATCGCCCTTGCACTGGTGGCAGGATTTGGATACCTGCGCTGGAAACAGGGCGGATTCGACTGGCTAACGAACGACAGGAAGCCGGCAGCGGCGCAGCCTTCGCAGAATCCCGCGGATTCCGCGACGGTAGCGGGTGCGGCGGCGAGTCCCACTGCTACGACTCCTTCACCTGTGACGCCAGATGGCGCGAGTAATGCGGCTGCGCCCGCGGCGGGTGCGGCCCCTGCAAGCGGAACGGACGCGAGCACGCAGCCAGCGACGGCGCCGGGTGTATCTCCGTCGACCGCTGCTCCATCGACCGCTGCTCCGTCGAGTAGTGCTCCGGCTGGCACCGCGGCGACGACGCCGTCGCAAAGCGCTGTTCCAGCCAATCCCCCTCCAGATGCGAGTGCGGGAAAGCCCACCGATTCGGGGTCGACGGAAAATTCCCAGGCACCAGCTGCGGACTCCGAGGCTCCGGCGAACATTCCCCCGCCCGCCGTGTCCAGTAAACCAAGAGTGCGAGAGCCCAAGCCGACGCCGGCTACGCCGGTTGATACCACAGCCGAGGCGGAACGCTATATCTATGGGCGGGGCGTGCGCCAGGACTGCGACCGGGGAGTGCGGCTTTTGAAGACGGCGGCGGGGACCAATTTGAAAGCGATGATTTCTATGGGAGTCCTCTACTCCACTGGCACCTGCACCCCGCGCGATTTGCCGACCGCCTATCTATGGTTCGCGCGCGCCCTGCACAAGCAGCCCGACAACCAGGTACTGCAGGACGATCTCCAGAAACTTTGGGGCCAGATGACGCAGCCAGAGCGGCAGCTTGCCATTAAGCTCAGCCAGTAGCCGGATAGGATCGCCTCGCTCTTCTACGAACTTGCCGGAGGCTGTGTCTGGCTGCTATGTTTTCGGCCACAGCCTTTTGCGGCTATGCAGTGATCCGATTGTCCCGCGCCTGCTTAGGAGATGGCAATCCGCTGAGGCTGCGGATACGTATATCTATCAAGGAAGAGCGATAGCGTTTGTCGAGCCAGCAACGACAAGATACTCCGGCGGATCTGGCCATTGTTACCGGCCTGAAGACCGGCGATCAGGGAGCGATGGCGGAGCTTTATGACCGCTACTCTTCCGTGGTGTATGCAGTTGCTCTAAGAGTGCTTGGTGACACGGGAGCCGCGGAAGACGTGTTGCAAGAAGTCTTCCTGCAATTGTGGCGCAACCCCAGCGCGTTCGATGCGGCTCGCGGAAATTTAGGAAGCTGGTTGGCGGTGGTCACGCGCAACCGGGCCATCGACTCCCTCAGAAAGCGTCGTCCAGAAACTGATATCGAAAATGTAGTGCTGTCGGTAGCACCGGACTTGGCTGGTGAGGCTGAACGTGCCCGAGCTGCGGAAAAGGTGCGCGGCGTGATGAGCGCGATGGTACCGGCGCAGCGCAGCGCGCTGGAGCTGGCGTACTGGGAGGGCATGAGCCATTCCGAGATCGCAAATAAAACGGGAGAACCGCTGGGTACGATCAAGACACGGATTCGCGCAGGATTAATCGCCCTGCGCAAGGCATTTCAAACTGGATGAGTGAGCACGAACAATACGCCGAAGATCTCGCCTTATACGCGCTGGATGCGTTGACGGGAGAGGACCGGGGAAAACTCGAGCAGCATCTGGCCAACTGTGCGTCGTGCCGGCTGGAACTGGAACAACTGCGCGGCGATACGGCTCTGCTAGCCTTATCGGCAGCGGGACCGAGGCCGCCGCAACGAGCGCGAAAGAGGTTGCTGGAAGCGATCGCTCAAGAACCACGAATCGCTGCGACACCGGCTGGAACCCGCCGTACATGGTGGGGATGGTTGGGGTGGGCTGCGACGGCGGCGGTGTTCGTCTTCGCGCTGTCGCTGTGGCGCGAGAATTTTGCCTTAAAGGAGATGCTGGCCTCAACGAGCTCCACGGTAGCGGAGAACGCGCGGCAGTTGGAAGAGTTACGTAAGATCGCGGCTCCGATTATCGAGCCAGAGGCGCAGCGCGTGACGCTGGTAGCGGCAAAAACTCCGCCACAACCACAGGGCAAAGCTTTTTACTTGAGGAGGCGCAACAGCCTGGTTTTCCTGGCCAGCAACATGCCCGCGCTGCCGCCACAGAAGGCTTACGAGTTGTGGTTGATTCCGACCAGCGGAGCCCCAATACCCGCTGGAGTGTTCAAGCCCGATGCTCACGGGAGCGCGACCATGGTGAATCCTCCACTGCCTGCCGGAGCAGAGGCCAAGGCGTTTGCGATTACGGTGGAGAATGAAGCAGGTTCGCCAGCGCCAACGACGCCCGTGCTGATGGTGGGCACTGGCGAATAACCTTTTGTCTTTCGCGGCTCGCGCTTTTCAGTAAAACCAAAAGCCGGACTCACACCAAACAACTGCACATCGGTCGATTAGTCGCTGTTCAAGCTTTTCACGGCTTTTCGGTCGATGACGTGACCCTTGCGATACGCGCGGGCGACATCACCCAGAGGAACTTCGTGCTTGTCGGATGATCCGAACTCCCATAGCGGACGCTCGCCCTGGGCATAGGTGTAGGCAGAGGTAGCTCCGAAGAGGCTGGTCTCCGTAGCCATGGCATGCTCGGAGGCGTGCTGGGGATGGTCCGGCAGGACCGTGGGTTGGGGATTGTTGCTGAGAACGCTCGCCGTCTGCCCGACGGCAGCAGTAGCGCAAAGCAAACAAAATGCGACGATTAGGGTCTTCATAAGTTGGTCCTCTCGAGGGGGACAATGTGGAACTCCGCGAATGGCACGGCTTCCGACGTTGGTAGGGGCAATCACCATACCAAACCGGAGGGGCTGGGATTCAACTTAGGACGGCTGGGAACACGCCGAAGAGCAAGGGTTTGCATATATGTGGAAAATATGGAAAAGGCCGGAAAAACGCACTGGCAGAGGATTTCCGGGGCAGATTTGCACCCTTTCGGGCGCAGGTGTATGGTTTCCGCGCCGGAGGTCAGACGATATGAAAGCGGTTGGCTTGATCCTGCGGGCAACATCCGTAGCGGATTCCGTACCGATCGCGGCCTTGCTTATTTTTTTTCTGCTGTTGCCGATGACGGCGCGGGGACAGACAAACTGCGAAGCAGGCAACGGCGAGCTGGATCCAGCGCCGCCAAAAACCATGAGTTCGCAGGACGTGATCCAGAAGTTTGGCGCGGCCGAAGCGGTTACGAAAGAAGCCCGACTTCACTACGCCTACAAGCAGGATGTGCTGATGCAGACTCTGGTGGGCACCAGTGTCACGGGTGAGTTTCACGAAGTGACCAACGTTTCTTATGACGCCAAGGGCAGGCGGCAAGAGCAAGTAACGTTCGCGGCACAGCCTTCTTTGCGCGGGATTCAGCTCACGCAGGAAGACATGGAGGATATTCGTTCCATCATGCCACTCGTGCTGGCAACCGACGATCTAGCTCTATACAACCTGACGTACTCCGGGCAGCAGCATGTGGACGACCTTGACACCTATCTATTCCATGTGGAGCCGAAGAACGAAGAAAAGGGGCGCCGCTATTTTCAGGGAAGGATCTGGGTGGACGCGCGGGATTTTCAGATCGTGAAAGTGTGTGGCAAGAGCGGACCGGAGAAAGTGCAAGTGAAGAAACACGAGCGGCCGGAGCTCCATCCGATGTTTGTGACCTATCGCCAACAGGTGGACGACCATTACTGGTTTCCCGCGTACACACGGTCGGACGATACGCTGCAGTTCCGGTCGGGAGGGGTCCACATCCGAGAGATCATAAAGTACACGGGCTACAAGCGCATCGACGGGAAATGAATCGAGTCAGACTTGGCTCGAGACTTCAATCGCGCGTCGGCTCCCGTATTTCTTAAAGACCGAGTCGCGGGAGATCACACCTTCCAGACGGCGAGAATCCGCGCGATTGACGACAGGAATGAGTGGGTAGTCGTTCACGTAGCGCAGCGCGGAATCGAGTGGAAGATCGGGATAGAGGCTGGGAAGTGACTGCGCCGGCAGCACGGAGGCCAATGTGAGTTCGCCCTTCCCTTCCCGGTAAAGGCGCTGGAGTTGGTCACGGCCTATGGCACCCCAGCCGCTGGGGTGCATGCGCACGAGGAACGAGGAGTCCGGCGAATTTTCCGCGCGGTGGAAGTTCGCGTCCACATAGTCTTGCGCGCTCAGGATGGTGGCGGGCGTGGCCAGCATGGCATCTTCGACCCGCAGGATGGCTTCTTCCCGATCCTCTTCGAGCGAAGGGAGGATGAGCCCGTCCTGGCGAGTGAGCATGTCGAAAATCGGGATCGTCTGCAGGCTTCGCGAAACCAGGTAGGAAAAGGTATTGGCCACAATGACGGGGACGATGATTTCGTAGTTGCCGCTGACTTCGAGAACCATGAATACCGAAGTCATGGGAGCGCGGAGAAATCCGGCGAAGAGAACGCCCATGCCGACCAAGACATAGGTGCCGGTGGATCCGGTGAGCTGGGGGAAAAAGAGGCGCTCAATATCGCCCACCGCGCCTCCCAGCATGGCTCCGATGAAGAGGGTAGGCGCAAACATTCCACCGGGAGTTCCGCTGACGAAAGACACCGTGGTGGCAAGAATCTTAAGGACCGCGAGGAGGGCCAGGACTTTCCACGCATATTGGCCGTGCATGGCCTGGTCCATGGAATCGTAGCCAGCGCCCATCACCTGCGGAAAGCCAAGGAAGCCGATCAGGCCGATGAGCAGTCCGGCAAGTGCAGGCTGAAAGTATTGCGTCCAGCGCGGCAGAGCTTTGAGGCGGGGACGCAGATAACCCACCGACTTAGCAAACGCGACCGAAGCCAGACCCCCGACAATTCCGAGGACCGCGTAGGCAAGGAGTTCACTGGGGCGCTTGAAGGTAGTGACCGGGATCCGGAACAGCGGTTCGCTGCCGAGAAATGAGCGCACGATCACAACGCTGGCGACGGCGGAAAGCACCACTGAACCGAGGATGCCGGCGCTCCATCGCCCGATGACTTCTTCGATGACGAAGAGCACAGCAGAAATAGGCGCATTGAAGGCGGCCGCAAGGCCGGCAGCGGCTCCGACGGGAGCCATGAGCCGATGTTTTTCGCGGGAGATCTCCAGTTGACGTCCAAGAGCGGAGGCGATGCTCGCTCCAATTTGCAGAGAAGGATCTTCCGGGCCAAGGGATTGTCCTGAGCCGATGGCGATGCCTGAACAGATGAACTTTCCAACGGCCGTGCGAAACGGAATGAACCCGTTGAAGATGTAAAGCGCAGATTTCGTCTGATTCACGCCGCTGCCGCGGATCCCAGGAAAGACGTGCAACACCAGGATAGCGACCACCAACCCGGCGATGGACGGTACGGCGAACAGTCGCCAACTGTGGGTTTGCGGAAGCGGACCCAGCAGGGCGAGATGAATCCAGTCGATGGCAAGACGGAAGCAGACCACCGCAAGCCCGGAGAAGATTCCGATAAAGACCGAGAGAATGAGGAAAAATACTTCCTCGTTGAAGACGCCTTCGAGCGTTGAAAACAGGCGGCGGGAAGGCGCGACTCGCGCCACGGTTGTGGATTCCGAAGGTGAGGAAGAATCCACGCCGGGAGAACCGGGGTTGCTCATTGGCTGGCAGCCTCTCGTTTCCTGGAAATCAGCAAGAGCGCCAAGTCGAGCCCCTGCGGTGGACCGCACGTAGCGGCAGTCTGCTGTTCGATTTGAAAGACGACGTCCATGATCGCGTCTGGGAGATCTGTCTCCGCAGGAGAGCGCAGTTGCGCGAGGTCGGGCTTGGCAAGCAGCCAGCGACCCTGGAGTGCCGGAAGGGCGGATGCCGGCGGATTGGCAGCGACCTTAAGATCGACGTGCAGCTTCTCTGCGCACTGCGTGAGGCGTTCTTCGGCTTGGCTGAAGGCGGCGGTAATCCTCCGGTTGCGTTCTGCGTCAGAGATGTGACTGTGAAAAGGATTGGCCCCAAGAACCAAATTCGTGGAGGCGAGAAGCTCACGGGACGCGGCATCGTCGGGATTGGCGTTCATTGCCAGCCGGAGATAATGCTCAGCGAAAACGTAGTTGCCGGAACGGTAGGCGGTTTCGCCCGCTCCGGCCAAAGCAGCCGAGTTAGTGGGATCGACTCGCAACACTTCTTCATACTGCGCCTGTGCCCCGGAGAAGTCCTGGGCCTGCTCGAATAGTTGGGCGGCTTGGAGATGCGCTCCGGGATCTGCAGGCAATGCAGCAGACAGAGCAATGAGTTCTGAGTCAGCCTGGGCGCGGGCATTCTTTGAAAGCAGGAACTGGATGAGTTCTAGCCGAGCTTTGTTACGATTCGCGTCAGAGTCAGAGGCCCAGACGCCGTACATGGCATTGTGGTAGTAACGCGTAGCGTCCTCAATGGATCTGCGGTGAGCGGCAACGCGGGCGAGAGCCAGATTAACGGCGGCATCCTGCGGAGCACGCTGCCAAAGAGCGAGGAGATAGGACTCGGCCTCGTCGAGGCGGCGCGGGTCATTGCTGTCGCGCAAAGCGCGAGCCAGACTGAGCTGATACTGGGAGTTAGTGGGATCGCAAGTAAGCGCAGCCCGAAATGCCGCGATGGCATCGTCGTAACGGGCGGCCCTCGCATCGGCCAAACCTAGCTCGTACAGCTTGCGGCCCCGTGCCTGTTGATTCGCGGTGTAGCGGGAGACCAGATGGCCCACCGCGGCGAACCCCGTGGCCGCAGCAAGAGTGAGCACCACCAGGATCACGGGCGCCGAGCGCGGAACCAGTTTGGGGAAACGCCGCAACATATCTCGTATCACGATATCATTTGGATGGCTCCGAGAGGCCGATGGTTCAGCACAAAGTTGGTCCTTCCTGTCTTCGGTTCAGGTAAGATACGTCTCCGCGGGACCTTCGAAAAAATGAATCGCGAATACCACAAGGGATACAGCCAGGAACTGAATCGGGACATGGACGCTCTGGTTTTCGGGCATGCTGGCACTCCGCTGCTGGTTTTTCCCACATCCATGGGAAAGTTTTTCGAATATGAGGACCGCGGAATGATTGGCGTGCTGGCGGCAAAAATCGAACGCGGCGAGCTGCAGGTGTTTTGCCCGGACGGCGTCGATACCGAGAGTTGGTACAACAAGGGCGTGCATCCCAAGGTGCGTGTGCTACGGCATCTGCAGTACGAACGGTACATTCTGCATGAACTGCTGCCGTTTATTCGGTGGAAGAATCAGACCCCTCGGCTGGCGGTGACCGGTTGCAGTTTTGGCGCGTACCATGCGGTTAACTTTGCCCTGAAGCATCCGGATGTGGTTACTCATTGTGTGAGCATGAGCGGGGCATTCGATATCCATCAGTTTTTGGACGGCTATTACGACGATGACTGTTACTTCAACTGCCCGCCGGACTATTTGCCGAATCAGAACGACGATTGGTTCCTGAGCCGCTACCGGCAGATGAAGATCGTGCTGGGATCGGCCGATTGGGATATGTGTCTGGACCAGAATGTGAAACTCTCGGCGATTTTGAGTGGGAAGGCCGTGCCGCACTGGCTGGATATTTTTGGAGATAATTCGAAGCATGATTGGCCGCTGTGGCTGAGGATGGCGGAGAAATATTTTTGAGGGTGCTCGATCGAGCGAGCCGGTTGGTGGTTGGACAATGATGGGCCGATTCTCTCCGTACTGGTTTGTGCTTTCTTTGGCATTGCTCACTGCCGTCGCCACGATTCATGTCGCGACGTACTTCGACCTCGATTTTCTTGATCGATGGCCGATATTGTGGGGGGTGTATTTGGCGATTTTCGCGATTGACGCATTGGCCATCTTCGATGCAAAGGACCGGACCGGCGCCCGCGGTAAGACCCCGATGTTCACTGCGTTTGAACCGAGGGCGCAGCGGACCGCGGATTTCATTGCGGCAATCCTGATGGCCTATGCGCTCTTGATGCTAGTGTCGGCTTGGCGTTTCGAAGGAGCCCCTAACCGAATCGACGGAAAGCCGGTGATAAGTAATCACGGCATCATCGTCCGTCAGTTAACAGAACGGGAGTTCCTGCATGCTAAGGCTGTGGACATGCGCTTCTTCTCTGCGCTGATGCTTGCATTTTGCGGAGGCGCTGCTCTTGAACTCCTTTCTCTGGCGCTGCTCGAGAGAAAGAAACGAGCCAAGACTCGGGTGGCCAATAGCACGTTGTCCAATTGAAAGGGAGGTGCGCATTGCTGAGAAGAATTGGGATTTTGTTTGGGATGGAGAACACGTTTCCGCCGGCGGTGGTGGAGAAGATCAACTCGATGAGGGTCGAGGGCGTTACGGCAGAGTTTGTGAAGATTGGCGGGATCCGGATGGATGAGCCGAAGAAGTACGACGTCATCATTGACCGTATCTCGCAGGATATTCCGTTCTATCGGGCTTATCTGAAAAATGCGGCGCTCCACGGGACGATTGTGGTGAACAATCCGTTCTGGTGGACGGCGGATGACAAGTTCTTTAATTACGCCCTGGCACATAAGCTGGGTGTGGCCATTCCGCCGACGGTGATCCTGCCGCACAACAAGCATCCGGAAGGCACGACTGACAAGTCGATGCGCAACCTGATCTATCCCTTGAACTGGCAGGAGTTGTTTGATTATGTCGGCTTCCCTGCTTTCCTGAAACCTTATTCCGGCGGCGGATGGAAGCATGTGTACCACGTGCACTCTCCGGAAGAATTCTTTGAGCATTACAACCAGACCGGAGATTTGTGCATGACGCTGCAGCACGGCGTGGTGTTTGAGGAGTACTACCGGTGCTACGTGGTAGGGCAGGAGAAAGTGCACATCATGAAATACGACCCACGTGCGCCCCATCATGAGCGGTATGTGAAGGGGAATCCGCCGCCATCGTCGGTGGCGCTGAAGGAGCGGATCGAGAAAGATGCGCTGACGTTGTGCCGGGTGCTCGGGTACGACCTGAACACGGTGGAATTTGCCGTGGAGGGCGGCGTGCCCTATGCAATCGATTTTCTGAATCCGGCGCCGGACGCGGAGATTACCTCTGTGGGGCAGGAGAATTTTGACTGGATTGTGAATGCTGTGGCGGAGATGGCGGTGAGGATGGCGGTCACCGGGGAGGATCCCGCGCGGGAGTTGCGCTGGGCGGCGTTTCTCGCAGGTAAGCCTCCGGCTGAGAAATCCGCCCGCAAGGGCGAGCCGAAGTGGGTCGCCGAGCGAAAGCGCGGGAAAGCAGCAAAGTAGGTGGAGGACGGGCTAAAGAAAAAGCGCTTTTTATGGGGCTTGGCGCTGGCGTGGACGCCTTGGCTCCCCATCGTGATCGGCCTTGGCCGCACGCTTTCAAGACAGAAGGCTACTGGGATCGGTGCGGTGGCCGGCGGTGTGACCGAACTATTCGTCGTGTGGGGTATTGCCGCGATGCTCATCGGTCAAGTAGCCGCGATCGTCATGTTATTCCGGACATTCTCGCCTGGGCATTGGATGCGCAGCCTGCTCTCCGTGGTAAGCATTTGCCTGAGCGGCGTGATGCTCATTCTGTTAGGCCTTTTTCTCTGGCTCTCGTGGTTCCAGGCTCACCACAGCTTCTAACCAATATTCACCGGGCCATTGCTATACTGTTAGGACTTGTTTTGCATACTCTTCGCGTAGAGCGCGAAGGGATGGGGACCGGCGGGGTAGCGGCGCTGCCGGGGAAAGGTTCCTCGCCTCGCCCGGAATGACAAGAAGAGAAGAAACAGATGACACCTACTTTCACCATAGGGATTGAAGAGGAATATCAGACGATCGATCCGGAGACACGGGATCTGCGGTCGCACATTCACGCCGAGATCCTGGAAAAGGGCAAGTTGCTGCTGCAGGAGCGGGTGAAGGCGGAGATGCATCAGTCGGTGGTGGAGGTGGGCACCGGGGTTTGCAAGAACATTAAGGAAGCCAAAGCGGAAGTGAAAATGCTGCGACGCGATATTATTCGGCTGGCCAAGGAGAATGGGCTGCGGCTGGCTTCGGTGGCGACGCATCCGTTTTCGGACTGGCGAACGCAGGACATCAATCCCGACGATCGTTACAAGAATCTTGTTGAAGATATGCAGTTGGTGGCACGGGCTAACCTCATTTTTGGGTTGCACGTGCACATCGGGATTGAGGATCGCGAGACGGCGATCCACATGATGAATCACGCACGGTATTTTCTGCCGCATCTGCTGGCGCTGTCGACGAATTCCCCGTTCTGGCTGGGCATGAATACCGGTCTGAAATCCTACCGTTGCAAAGTGTTTGACAAATTTCCCCGGACCAACATTCCAGATTATTTTCCCAGTTGGGGCGAGTACGAGAACTTTATCAAGCTCTTGATCAAGACCAACTGCATCGATAACGCGAAAAAAATCTGGTGGGACATCCGACCGCATCCGTTCTTCAATACGATCGAGTTCCGGGTATGCGATATTCCGATGCGCGCCGATGAGACGATCGCACTGGCCGCGCTGATTCAGGCGACGGTGGCGAAGCTGTACAAGCTGCACACAGCGAACCAGGGATTTCGTTTGTACCGCCGGGCGCTGCTCATGGAAAACAAGTGGCGGGCGGCGCGGTACGGAATGGACGGGAAGCTGATCGACTTTGGCAAACAGACCGAAGTGCCGGCGCGGGATTTAATCCGCGAGTATCTGGACTTTGTGGACGATGTGGTCGATGAACTGGACTCACGTGAAGAACTGGAGTACATCCACACCATGCTGGAGCGAGGGAGCGGAGCGGACCGGCAGTTGCGCGTCTACCAGGAAACCGGCGATTTGAAGAAAGTTGTCGATTACATTATGGAAGAGACGGAGGTGGGCTTGACGGAAGATGAGGCCGCTTCTGTTAGAAAAGTAGGGTAATGACCATTCCTGCAGAGCAAGTCAAAATCCCCACCCCTTCGGCAGGCTCAGGGCAGGCTCTGCCGCACAAAACGCGACAAGGATGGGGCACCCATAATATTTCCTTCGATCCGGAGTTTAGCCCCGGCGCTCGCAATGCTGTCGGAGTTTGTCTGCGCGTGCAGCCCGACGAAAAGGTCTGTGTAATTACGGATGAGGCCACGCTGGAGATTGCGGCGGCGATCGTGGCCGAGTTGGAGAGGCTCGGTTCACCGCACCACGTGTGGGTGCTGGAGGATCTGGCCGAGCGGCCCCTGAAAGATTTGCCAGCGGAAATTGTCGCGGATTTGGAGACCAGTCAGGTTTCGATTTTTGCGGTGTGGGCGCAAAGAAACGAACTCCGGTCGCGCATGCAGATGACGGATGTGGTGAACCGGCGGAAGATCCGGCACGCGCACATGGTCAATATCAACCGGCAAATCATGCTGGAAGGCATGCGGGCGGATTTTCAGAAGGTGGACCGGCTCAGCACGAAAGTTGTGGAGATGGTGCGGAAGGCGACGCGGGTTCGGGCGAAGACCGCGGCCGGCACCGATCTGACCGCGGATTTGAATCCCAACTACCGATGGTTGAAGACCAGCGGGATTATCTCGCCGGAAAAGTGGGGGAACCTGCCCGGGGGAGAAATCTTTACGACGCCGGGCGAGGTGAATGGAACGTTTGTGATCGATGGCGTGGTGGGCGATTACCTGTGCACGAAATTTGGAAGTCTGCAGCAAACGCCGCTGACGGTTCACATGAAGAAAAACCGGCTGACGGAGGCGCACTCGGAAAATCGCGAACTAGAAGATGATTTCTGGAAGTACACGCACACAGACGAGAATAGCGACCGTGTGGGCGAGTTCGCCATCGGAACCAACATCGATTTGAAAGATGTGATTGGGCAGATTCTGCAGGATGAAAAATATCCTGGAGTGCACATTGCCTTTGGAAATCCCTATGGCGCGCACACGGGAGCGGAGTGGGATTCGTCGACGCATATTGACGTGGTAGGGCGGAAGTTCAACATCTGGGTGGACGACGAACAGATCATGCAGGATGGGAAGTTTCTGATCGAAGCGTAAAGGCTGGCAGCTCATAGTGATTGTCGAAGAATCCAAGGTGGTGTTGCTCAGGAAAGCGTATGCGGCCTTTAACGCCCGCGACATCGACTCCTGCCTGGCAACCATGCAACCCGACGTAGCGTGGCCGAATGGGATGGAGGATGGCATGGTTCATGGTCACGCTGGCGTTCGCGAATACTGGACCCGGCAGTGGGGCTTGATCGACCCGCATGTAGAGCCGGTGAAATTCGATCTGGATGAGGCGGGCCGGGTGGTCGTCGGAGTTCACCAGGTGGCTCGCAATCTTTCTGGAGAGGTCTTGCTGGATCGGATGGTCGAGCATGTGTACACGATCGAAGGCGGGCTGATTCGCACTATGGAGATTCGTGAGTAGACGCTTAAGCACTATGGCTTCCCGGCCATGATTCCCACCCTCCGCAAACAGTTCAACGCCGCATTTACTCCCGAAAAATATCAGGCCTTTCTGCGGCGGATTGAGGACGCGTGCGGAGTACAAGTGCAGTTCCGGTTGTCGGAGACTCCTTGCTTCTTTCCTAAGAGCTTGTTGGACCAGATGGCGGAGGACGGGAAAGAACTGATCCGCCAACTGGTGGAGAGCCCAGAGTATCGAGCAAAGTCAGATGGATCGATTCCAGCGGAATTCAGGGTCCCGAATGAGCCGGCGCATCCACTCTTTGTGCAAGTGGATTTTGGGCTGGTTCGCGATGCCCGCGGCGAGCTGCAGCCGAAGCTGGTGGAGTTGCAGGCCTTCCCTTCCCTCTACGCGTATCAGGTGACGCTGGCGCAAAGCTACATCGACGTGTACGGACTGGAAGCGATGGTAGCTTCCGACTCACGGCCCGGGGCTCACGGAGGCGAACACCTGCAGTTCTTTTTGGGTGGGCTGGATGAGAAGTCCTACCGCGAACTTTTGCGGCGTGCAATCGTGGGCGCGCACGATCCAGAGAACGTCATCCTGATGGAGATTCATCCACAAGAACAGAAGACCCTGCCAGATTTTCTGCTGACAGAAAAGATGCTTGGCGTGCGGACGGTCGATATTGAAACGATCAAGAAGCAGGGGTCGCAGCTTTACTACGAACGAAACGGAGGCCGGGTGCCGATCCGGCGGATCTACAACAGGGCGATCGTGGACGAATTGCAGCGTAAGGGAGTGAAGCTGGGGTTCGACTGGCGGGACGATCTTAACGTGGAGTGGGCCGGACATCCGAACTGGTATTTTCGTATCAGCAAGTTTTCTATTCCGTACCTGCGGCACGAGTCGGTGCCGAAAACGTGGTTTCTGGACCGGCTGGATCGGGTTCCTGACGATCTGCAGAACTACGCCCTAAAGCCACTGTACTCTTTCGCTGGCTTGGGCGTGGTGATTGCGCCGAAAAAGGAAGATATCGATGCGATTCCGCCGGCGAAGCGGGCGGACTATATCCTGCAAGAGAGGCTGCACTTTGAGCCGATCATCGAGACTCCGTTTGGCGGCACAAAAGCGGAGGTGCGGGTGATGTACGTATGGCAAGAGGAGTTACAGGCGGTGCTGACGATTATCCGCATGGGGCGCGGTTTGATGATGGGCGTGGATCATAACAAGAATATGCAGTGGGTAGGGGCGTCGGCAGGGTTGTATCAGGGATAGTTAGGCGGTCGGGGCGAGTTGCAGAGGTCCTTCGCTTCGCTCAGGATGACAAGGGCGCGTTTCTAGGCTCTAACCGATTCGCTTGACCACGCAGGTTTCCAGTTCGCGGCCATTGGGGCGGCGAAGAAAGAGCTTGTCGCCTTCCAATCGAACCGGGACGCGATCTCCGACTTTCCACTCTCCGGGAAGGTAGCCCTCGGCGGAGGCAGTATCGTACTCCCCGGTGTAGACCACTCCTTCGACATTAATCACGACCGCAGGGCGGGCAAAAGCGGCAGTGGTTTCGCGCATGATTTCGGCTTCCGCCCGGCACCAGTTTTCGACGTCATGACCCTCCGCACCTCCGCCTTGCCGGTAGAGTTCCTCGGCACGGGCGCGGATGGCGTTTTGCAGCTCGAGAGAAGAAGTTCTGAATTCTTGCGCCATAAGAGCTACCCTGATTTTTCGGGTTTCTAGGTTCATAGTAGTCGTCGTTGACACCGTCCAGCTCGATTCGGCTGCACAGAAGGGCACGGCCGTTGTCACTTCGGGAAATAAACTCGATTTGGAACTGGCTGCCTGACGGGCACAACGCGGCATCCAACCTATCTCGGCGCGCTTCCAGTTGACCCAGATCACTGGCGGAGCCTAACATTACCGCGGTCGGGAGTGTCGTGTTTTCATGATCGGTCAGACCGTGTCCCACTATCGCATCCTGGGCAAGCTTGGGGGCGGTGGTATGGGCGTGGTCTACGAGGCCGAGGACCTGAAACTCGGGCGGCACGTCGCGCTGAAGTTCATCCCAGAAAATCTAGTAGGTGACCCCAAATCGCTGGAACGATTCGGGCGAGAGGCGAGGGCCGCGTCCCTGCTGAATCATCCCAACATCTGCACGATCCATGGTATCGAAGATAACGGCGGGCATCCCTTCATTGTGATGGAGAAACTGGAGGGCGAAAGCCTGAAGCAATGCATCTCCGGCCATCCCATCGAGACGGAAAAGCTGCTTGATATCAGTATTCAGGTCGCAGACGCCCTGGCAGCGTCGCATGCCAAGGGAATTGTGCATCGGGATATCAAGCCGGCAAACATTTTCCTGACCCCGACTGGTCAAGTGAAGGTATTGGATTTCGGTCTGGCCAAGCTGGTGCACAACGTCGGAACCGACAGCGATGGAGCGGCGGCAGACAATTCGTTAACCGCTGTCGGGGTGATTCCCGGGACGGCGGTCTACATGTCCCCGGAGCAGGCGCGCAGCGAAGAAATCGACTTCCGCAGCGACCTGTTTTCGTTTGGCGTTGTCATGTATGAAATGGCGACCGGGAAGAAGCCGTTTACCGGCAAGAATTCCTTGATGACGCTGGACGCGGTACTGCATGAGAAGCCGGTTCCACCCGCAGAATTAAATCCGAAGGTGCCGGTGGAGCTGGAAGGCATCATCGGCAAGGCGATGGAGAAGGACCGCAAGGAGCGGTACCAGAGCGCCACCCAGATGAAGGCCGACCTGCAGGTACTGAAACATCAGACTGAATCCGGGCTGGTGAAGAGTGGCCTGCACACTAAGAAACTCCGGGTCGCTAGCAAGACATTTGGCCATAAGGGGAGCCGGTGGCAGTTCTGGCTGTTGCTGGGAACGCTGGCCCTACTATTCACCGTGTTGTCGGCCGTCGGCGCCTACTGGCTGAAACACCGGGAAGTGGCCAATGCGGAGTTGAAGGATGCGATCGCGGTGCTTCCTTTGCAGAACATGAATGGCGACGTCAGCGTCGACTACTTGCGCTTCGCCCTGGCTGACGAATTGACCAGCGTGTTGAGCTATTCCCGGTCACTCGAGGTGCGCCCCTCGTCCGTGACGCGCAAGTATGTCGAATTGGATCTTGATCCGCACAAAGTGGGGCAGCAACTGCGCGTTGGTCGCCTGCTCACCGGACACTTCCTGCGGCAAGGCGAACAGTTGACGGTCACACTTGAGGCGATCGACGTGGGCAACGACCGGCTCTTATGGCAAGGGACGGCGACCGCATCGGTGAACGATTTGATTTCTCTGCAGTCACAATTGAGCACGCAGGTGCAGCAAGGTCTGCTGCCAGCGCTGGGAGTAGCCGCGGGTGCATTGAGCGCGGCCTCGCGGCCCCAGAGTCAGGAAGCCTACGACCTCTACTTGCACAGTCTTGCTCTGCCACATGATCCTGGACCGAACAAGGATGCGATTGCGGTACTCGAACACGTGGTAGGAGAGGACCGGAACTATGCTCCAGCCTGGGAAGCGCTGGGACAGCGGTATTACTTCGATTCGCTCTATGGCGGAGGCGGCGAGTCGATGTTCCAGCGCTCGAATGCCGCCTATGAACGAGCGCTGGCTTTGGATCCAAACCGGGTGGCGGCCGCGAGCAATCTGATTGTCAACCGCGTGGAACGAGGCGAACTGGGCCGCGCCTACGACGCGGCTATGGATCTGGTGCGGCGGAGGCCGCAGAGCGGAGACGCGCACTTCGCGCTCAGCTACGTGCTGCGTTATGCCGGCATGCAGGAGAAGGCGACGCAGGAGTGCAACACGGCGCGGTCGTTGGATCCCGGGAACTTCACTTTCCGATCCTGCGCGTGGGCATTTATGGAACTCGGCCAGACAGACCGCGCCATGGACTTTGTGCACCTGGATGCAGGGTCGGAGTGGGCAGCCTGGGCAACGCCGTATGTCTATCTGGCTGCTGGAAATTTGCCTCAGGCCCGTGAAGCGGCCAGGAACGTGGCGAAGTCTCCGACTTACCACCGGGAATTGCTGGTAGCGTGCACGCAGTCTCAGCGGCCGGGAGATATGGACAAGATTGTGCGCGATGAAGAAGCCTCGGTCATGACGGAAGCCGACCCGGAGGCGTGGTATCACGTGGGAGCTCTGATGGCCTACTGCGGGCAGAAAGATGCTGCCTTGCGTCTGTTGAAGGCAGCCGTGCAGCAGAATTACTGCGCCTATTCCGCCTTGTTGGGAGATCCGCTGCTCAAGGGTTTGCGGAAGGAAACGGCTTTCAATGAGGTGCTGACAGCGGCAAGCACTTGCCAGGAGACGTTAAAGGAAGGGCGAGAGCAGTAAGAATCGTTTTTCGGGTCCTGGTTTCTAGGGTTGGCTGTCTCCGGCAGACGGGGAAAGAATTTGCGTCGGAGCAGGGGTAGGCCCCATCCTTGTAGGGTGAACTTTCCGGAACGCAGCCACCTCTCGGGCCGCTCGCTGCGGCCAATCCAGCCCTCGGTTCAAACTTCAGTCCTCCGAGCGTTTTTTATAACCTTCTTGTTCTTGGTTCCTGTTCTACTGCTGGCTTCGGCGCGACGAACCGGCGAGAACGCGGCACATCCGGTCGCGATGTCAGATAACGCGGGGAATCGCCCGACGATTCGCGAAACCCGGATCACAAACTTCCAGGAACTTCCTTACCAGGGATCCCCTGCCGCACTTCCGCAAGATCAGGGACTGGTCGGCCTCCGCATGACACTGCGGCGGTTGAGCACGACGGCGGCCCTGATGCAGACCGTGGCGCATCCGGATGATGAAGATGGCGGAATGCTGACATTGGAGTCGCGTGGCCGAGGCGCGAGCGTGCTGTTGATGACGCTGAACCGTGGTGAGGGCGGGCAAAACAAGGTAGGCAGTAATTTGTCAGATGTGCTGGGCGTGCTCCGAACGCTGGAGTTGCTCGCAGCGGACGAATACTACGGAGTGCAGGAACGGTTTTCGCGCGTAGCCGATTTCGGCTTTTCGAAGAGTGCTGATGAGACCTTTTCCAAGTGGGGCGGACACGACGTTGCGCTGGCGGATATGGTGCGCGTAATTCGGACTTTCCGTCCAGATGTACTGGTGGCGCGGTTTTCTGGCACCGAGCGCGATGGACACGGTCACCATCAGGCATCGAGCATTCTGACGCAAGAAGCGTTCCGAGCCGCAGCCGATCCGAAACGCTTCCCCGAACAGATCGCGCAGGGACTTCAACCGTGGCAGGCGCAGAAGCTGTATATCGGCAATGTGTGTGGCTTTGGAGCGATGACCTGCCCCGATGCGAACTGGACGGTACGACTGAATACCGGCGAGCCTAGCCCCGACTTGGGAATGTCATATGTCCAATTCGCGATGCAGGGTCTACGGCATCAGCTTTCGCAAGGCGCTGCGAATTGGAACGTCGACGCCGGAGATCGCTTCACTTTCTATAAGCTGGTCGATTCGGTGCACCCAGCGAAACTGGACAAAGATGGGCACGAAAAAGATTTTTTCGATGGGCTCGATACAACGTTGCCGGGACTGGCTGCGAGGTTGGGGGCGGAAGAATCGAAACTTCCACAGTTGCGCCGCGAACTGACACAAGTTGCCAACGATGTTGCAAAAGCGGATGGGAGCGCGAAAAGAAATGATCTCGCTGCGACTGCGAAGCCGCTTACGGATGTCGTAGTCGGATTAAGGCGAGCTTACGACGAGGTCGAAAAGGCGAACGTTGGCGCTGGTGTGAAGTCTGATCTGCTGACACGGCTTGACGAGAAGCGCGAGCAGGCAGAGATGGCACTCAATGACGCTCTGCAGATAACGCTGGAGGCAACGGTGGTTTCTCGCGTGGGATCGGATGGTGAGCCTGTGAAGGAGTCCCCGAAAAAAGAAACCGACGCGATGACGACAGTTTCGCCGGGACAAGAATTTCTGGTCGCGGTGAACTTCCATAATGGATCGAACCAACCGGTCTCCATTGATGGGGTGAAGGTGGAAGTACCCGAAGGGTGGGGGACGATTTCTGACAAGACCAGACGGGTTGCGATCAAACCGGGAGAGGATATCAGCGCCGTCTTTCGATTGCATGTGCCCAAGAATCCGGAATATACCCGGCCCTACTGGCACCGCGATAATCCCGATATGGACAGTATTAATCACGTCGATAATGAAAGATACGCGACGCTGCCGTTTCCTCCGCCTGCACTGCGAGCGCGGGTGGAGTATTCGGTGGCGAATGCGGGCGGAGCACCGGGAAAGAACGGCATTAGCGCAACCGTGGTGGCGCGATTCGTGGACGAGGAGGGGAAGGAACGCGCGCGTCCGCTGGCCGTGGTTGCGGCATTCTCCGTGGCTCTGGAGCCGGGTACGCAGGTGATCTCGACCCACAACGGAAGCACTTCGACCGTAAAGGTGGGCGTGACCGATAATCTCACGCGTGACGCGCGCGGCACGCTGCGCTTGGAACTGCCAACCGGTTGGCGATCGGAGCCCGCGCAAGCGGCCGTCGAGTTCAAACGGCGTGGGGAAAAGCAGGACGTTGAGTTCAAGGTGTTTCCCGCTGGTCTGCACGAGAGTCGAGCGCGGGTTCGCGCCCTGCTGGAGGTAGACGGCGAGAAGTTCAGCGAAGGGTACACGCTGGTGACTCGCGAGGATCTCGGCAGCTTCTACTACTATCAGCCCGCGGTACAGAGAGTGAGTATCGTCGACGTGAAGGCGCCGCATGATTTGAAGATCGGCTATATCATGGGCGCCGGCGATGATATTCCAACCGTGCTGCAGCAGGTGGGAATGAACGTAAGTTTAATCTCGCCGGAGAAACTTGCGAGCGACGATCTCGGCGAGTACGGAACCATCGTGCTGGGAATTCGCGCCTACGACACGCAGAAAGATGTGGCGGCCAATAACAAGAGACTACTTGATTTTGTTGCGGCCGGCGGAACGCTGGTGGTGCAGTACAACACTGGCGTCGGAGATTTTAATAGCGGACACTTCACTCCGTATTCCGCGGAGCTGAGCCGCGCACGGGTTTCGGTGGAAGAAGCAGCGGTCGAGATTCTGGCGCCTGACGATGAAGTGTTTCACTCTCCGAACCCGATCACGGCGGGCGATTTTGACGGCTGGGTGCAGGAACGTGGGCTCTACTTCATGGATAAATGGGATGATCATTTCAAACCACTGTTATCCTGCCATGATCCAGGCGAGGACGAGCAGAAGGGCGGGCTGCTGAAGGCAAAGTATGGCAAGGGGACGTATATCTACACGGGATACGCCTTCTTCCGTCAGTTGCCGGCGGGAGTGCCGGGAGCGGTGCGGCTTTTTGTGAATCTATTGAGCGCCGGGCATGAGAAGCACTGATAAGCGGCTAGTGGCTTGTCGGAGTTACTAAAGCTGTGAGGTCCTTGGTATATGAACCGTCGAGAGCCATGGCGGCCTGTTCTAGATGCTGAGGTCAAGAAGTGGAGTGCGAAATCCTGTGCGAGTCTTATCACCGAATTGCGGGACGCGGAGGCCTACGAAGTTGAAGTCGACGGGAGGAAATACATAGTCGAAGTGCAGTTGCTCGAAAACACCGATAAATACGTCCATGTGTGCGTGGACGTGGACGACGGCAGCATCCCAGCATCTTTCCGTCCTCTGAGTGAGAGCTTCATTCGCGAGAAGTAAAAATCTATGGAGAACGACAAACAATGCACGCGATCCGCATTCATTCCTATGGTGGTCCCGATGTCATGCGGTGGGAAGAAGTTCCGACACCGACTCCCGGTCCGGGGCAAGCGTTGATAAGAGTTGAGGCCGCCAGCGTTAACTTTCTTGACGTTCAGAAGCGGCGCGGTGAACTTGTCGGACAAGCGTTCTACCGGCGTGGCCGCGCGGCGGAACCGGATCTGCCAGCGACTCTGGGTAGCCAGGGAGTCGGAGTCGTGCAAGAACTCGGTCCCGAGGTTCGCAATATTAAAGTGGGAGATCGCGTCGTTTTCGTAGGAGATTCGTACGCCACGCATGCTCTCGCCCCGGCGGCATGGCTCACTCCAGTACCCGACGGAATCGGGATTGAGCGAGCGGCCGCGGGCATGAATCAGGGATTCCTGGCTTACGCGTTTACACATTTCGCCTACCCAGTAAAGCAAGGAGATTGGTGCCTGATCCATGCCGCGGCTGGAGGAATCGGACTTCTGCTTTGTCAGATGGCAAAGATGCGCGGGGGCAGGGTAATCGGAGTTACATCGTCTCAAGAGAAGGCGCAATTTGTTAGAGACGCTGGGGCTGACGAGGTCATCATTTCCAAGGAGATTGATATTGCCAAGGAAGCAAGGCGGATCACGGACGGCCGCGGAGTGAATGTTGTTTACGACGGCGTCGGTAAAGATACATTCGAGGCCAGCCTCAATAGCTTGGCTCCCGGAGGATATCTCGTGATCTACGGCCAGTCCAGCGGATACGTGCCTCCGTTTGACCTTATGACCCTGCAGGAAAAGGGGTCGTTGTTTCTGACTCGCACGAACGGAAGCCCGTATTTCAAAGAATATCCTCGCTATGTGGAACAGTTCGTGGCCTGGCTAAAACAGGGGGAACTCTCGATACGGATTGATCGCACGTATGCGCTGGCGGACGCCGCTCAGGCGCATGCGGCATTTGAAAGACGGCAGGTCAGCGGCAGGGTGTTGCTTCTTCCATAACTGCAGTGACGGTACCGGTGTTACCGAAAAAATGCAGTCTCCCTCTCAAAACGATTCGAATTCGCATGGCCTGATCCGCGGGATGGGTCTGGGGAGCGCGACCGCGCTCAACATGATCGACATGATCGGTGTGGGGCCGTTCATCACCATGCCATTGGTGTTGAGCGCGATGGGCGGGCCCCAAGCCATGCTGGGGTGGGTGGTGGGCGCGTTGTTGGCTGTGTGCGATGGGCTGGTGTCTGCGGAACTTGGCGCAGCCCTGCCGGGGTCGGGCGGACCCTATCGCTACCTGAACGAGATTTATGGGCCGCGGAAATGGGGGCGGCTGATTTCTTTTCTATTTATCTGGCAGCTTTCCTTCAGCGCGCCGCTTTCGATTGCTACTGGGTGCATCGGCCTGGCTGGCTACGCGGCCTATTACTGGCCCGGCCTGGAAACGGTATTAGCCGCCCACACTGCGGCATTGCCCATCCCGTGGGCCGGATCACTGCAGGTGAGCTGGGTGGTGACTCCGGGGACTGCGCTCGCGGTCATTATCTGCTTCTTCACGGTGTTGCTTCTCTATCGCCAGATCACCGTGATTGGCCGCCTCACGGAAATATTGTGGCTGGGGGTCATGGGAACCATCGGATGGATTATTTTCGCCGGGCTGACGCACTTCAATGCGGCTCGTGCGTTTGATTTCCCACCAGGCGCATTCACGCTGTCGCGCGGGTTCTTTACCGGGTTGGGCGGAGCCCTCCTGGTGGCTACTTATGATTACTGGGGCTACTACAATGTCTGCTACCTGGGCGATGAAATAAAAGATCCGACGCGGAACATTCCAAGGGCTTTGCTGCTTTCCATTCTGATCGTGGCCTGTCTATATCTACTGATGAACCTGTGCATTCTGGCAGTAGTTCCCTGGCGGGAGATGCTCCAGGCGGGACAGAGCAATAGCGGATTGTACGTTGTCTCATTGTTTATGCAGAGGATTTATGGGCCATGGGCGGCGCGGTTAGTGACCGGGCTTGTAATGGTGACCGCCTTTGCATCGGTCTTCTCACTAATGCTGGGGTATTCGAGGGTTCCGTATGCGGCGGCGCTGGATGGAAACTATTTCAAGGCATTCGCCAAGGTGCACCCCGTATACCGCTTCCCCCATGTTTCACTGCTGTCACTCGGAGTGGTTGCTGCAGCTTTCTGCTTCCTGCGGCTTAGGGACGCGATCGCAGCTTTGGTGGTCATTCGCTTGATTCTGCAGTTTCTGGTACAGGCGATTGGATTGATGGTATTCCGAGTGACACGACCGGATGTGGTGCGTCCCTTCCGCATGTGGCTGTATCCCGTGCCGGCGCTCGTCGCGATCGCGGGGTTTATCTTTATTCTGTTCAATCGAGTGAACTGGCAGAAAGAAATAAGGTATGCGGTGGTGATACTGTTGGCTGGCCTGGCGATTTACATGATTCGCGCCTGGAAAAGCCAGCAGTGGCCGTTCACTTTGGATTCAAAACGAGAGGAACCATTATGAATATGAAGACGCGATTAAGCTGTTTCGTAGTTTCAATTCTGGCGCTGGCCGTTCTCGGTGCGGCCCAGGGAATGAAGGCGAAAGACGAGCATCGGACCGTTACCCAAGTGTTGGACCGAAGCGTAACCAATGTCGAGCATGAGTTTGTTCCGGCGGCAGACGCGATGCCAGAAGACAAATTCGGATTCGCGCCGACGAATGGCGAGTTCAAAGGAGTGCGCACTTACGGTGAGCAAATAAAGCATGTGGCAGCGGTCAACTATATTTTTGGCGCGGCAATACTAAGCGAAAAACCTCCCGTGGATGTTGGCGATGAATCCGGGCCTGCTTCGGTGAAGACTAAAGCCGAGATCCTTACCTATCTGAAGGACTCATTTACCTATGTGCACAAGGCGATTCTGACCATTAACGAGAAGAATGTGGTGGAACCGCTGAAGAGCCCGTTCGGTGAAGGGTCCATCACGCGCCTCGGCATGGCAACTAGCGTAGCGGCGCACTGTTTCGACCACTACGGGCAGATGGTGGTATATCTCCGCATGAACGGCATCGTGCCCCCGGCGAGCCGCTAGGATGGTACGCTTTTGGTTAGTTGCTGAGTAGCGGTCGAAGTCTAGCCTCGGGCGCCGCGCGGAGTGATGGAAGTCAGAAGGAGTTCCGCGGGGAATCCTTTGGTATCAATATGGGAAGCGACAAGTCTTTTCGTCTTCTGCGCCGACACGCGAGGATCCAGAAAAACCACGACCGATGGGCCGGCTCCGCTCAGGGCCGAGCCGAGAATCCCCGGTTTCCCGGTCAACTCCTGCAGGCAAGGCAAGAGCGGGCACAGCGGGGCGCGATAAGGTTGATGGATGCGGTCTTCGAGCGCCGACGCGAGCAAGTCGTGACGCCCCTGCATAAAAGCGGCCAGCAGGAGCATGGAGTTCTGGATGTTGACCACGGCATCCCCACGAGAGTACTGCTCGGGAAGAGCGCGGCGGGCTTCTTTCGTGGACAGGGCCTGATCGGGCACAGCAAGTAGTAGCGGCCACTTCCCTTTCGGCTGGATGCTGACCACTTGCGCTTCTGCTTCTCCCGACATGCGCGCCACCGTGAGACCTCCTATCCAACAGGCGGAGGCGTTATCGGGATGCTGCTCGCGACGGGAGGCTTCGCCGATGATCTGAGAATCCGTCCAGCGCATTCGACCGAAGTGATTCGCTAATGCGATTCCAGCCAAGCGTGCCGCGGCTGAAGATCCGCAGCCTTTCCCGATAGGAATGTTATTTCTGATGCGAAGTGAGAGCGGAATAACTTCCGCAGTGCAAGTTTGGAGGATCTCCCGGTAGGTAGTGAGAATGAGATGATTCTCCAATTCCTGGCAGATCTCCGGATCGCGTCCGGTGGCGCGAATGGAAAAGTCAGCTGCGGGTCGCGCATCGATGGTGATGTAGAGGTCCATCGCCAGCGCGGCGGCATCGAAGGCCGGCCCGAGGTTGGCCGAGGTTCCTGGAAGAGCCAAATGCAATGCGGATGGATTCTTTCTCTTCTTGCTAGACATTCGGGTGCGTGGGATCGGATTTTTCCGCCCGTTCCAAGGTTTGAATTACAGCTTCCAACGTCGCATCGAGGACGACGGGGGGATGGCGCAAGGGGTTCAACAAGTCGCTGTCGCCCTTGTGTTCGGTGCCCGAAAAAAGATCGCCGCGATGGAATTCCATGGTGAAATCCGGATCCTTAAGCAGGTTTCCGGTTAGAACCAGCACCACGGATTCATCAGGCATTACAAAGCCCGTTCGCACGAATTTCTTTAAGCCGGCTAGAGTGACCGCTGAAGCGGGTTCGCAGCCAATTCCTTCCGCGCCGATTTCTGCCTTGGCCTGCGCGATCTCTACCTCGCTCACCTGCTCACAGGCTCCGCTAGTGGCTTGAATTACTTTTACAGCTTTTTCCCAAGAAGCCGGATTGCCGATGCGGATCGCGGTGGCACGAGTCTCCGCCTGTACCCGGACCAACTGCTTCCCTCCCCCCTCGCGTAACGTGCGAACCAAGGCATTGGCACCTTCGGCTTGGATCACCGATAACTTGGGCAGACGGGGAATGAGTTCGATCTCTCGCATTTCCAGCAAGGCCTTGCCGATGGCCGAACTATTGCCCAGGTTCCCGCCGGGCACAATGATGTGGTCGGGCGGTTGCCAGTCGAGTTGCTCCAGCAATTCAAACGCGATCGTCTTCTGCCCTTCCAGGCGAAACGGGTTGATCGAATTCAGCTGATAGACGGGGGCGCGGCGCACAAGTTCCTGGAGCAGGCGAAGGCAGCCGTCGAAGTCCGTTCGAAGTTGGCAGGTCAGAGCGCCGTAGTCGAGCGCTTGCGAAAGTTTGCTCCAGGAAATCTTCCCCTCCGGCACAAGGACCACGCTGCGCATGCCTCCGCGCGCCGCATAGGCGGCCATGGACGCCGACGTATTCCCGGTGGAAGCACACGCAACCCAGCGGTATCCAGCCTGGCGTGCGAAGGTGGAAGCCACCGTCATCCCGGTATCTTTGAACGAGCCGGTGGGGTTCATCCCTTGATGTTTCGCGTAGAGCCGCGGAACACCAGTGCTGCGCGAGGATTGCGGAAGGTCGTAGAGAGGAGTGTTGCCTTCTTGGAGGCTGACCACATGTCGCTCGGATTCCGGTATGGGCAGAAGTTCGCGGAATCGCCACACGCCGCTGAGATCGAGCGCCGCGTTGGAAGAACGGCGTTCCCGCCATACGGATTTCAACGCGGAAGCGCTTAGGCCGGATAACTTCCAGGAATGATCCGTAATCTCCAGCAAGTTGTTGCATTGCGAGCAACGAAAATCCTGAGCAGCGTTCGAGGTCACCGCCCCGCAGCCGATACAGCGGAAAGTAAACGTGGCCTTCGGCAGGCGCGGCTGAGGATCTTGCTTATGCGAGTCGCGATCAGAAGTGGCGGAAAGCGGCATGGAGTGGCGGGTTATTTCTCTCCCCGCAAATATTGGTCGCTCTTATTGATCCAGTCCGCGCGGGGAGGCGTAAAGACATCCAGGTCCACCGTGTCTTCCAGTGCCTCGGCCTTGTGCGGCATGTTGGCCGGAATGCAGAGCACCTCGCCGGCGTGCACGACGATTTCCGTGCCGTCGATCCAGAATTTCAGCGCGCCATCCAGGATGTAGGTCACTTGTTCGTTGTGATGGCTGTGCTCCGGGACGATACATCCCTTTTTCAGGAGTACCCGCGCCAACATAATTTCCTGTCCGACCACGAATTGCCGCTGCAACAGCGGATTAAGATCCTCGAGCGGAATCGTGCGCCACGGAACGTATTGCAACGGCGTCTTGCTGGCCGCGTGTTTGGTGACGGCGCGTTGCGCGCGCGAGTGGGACTTCGCGTTTTTTGCTTTCTTTCGAGCTGAAGCTTTGGATTTCACTTTGGTCGCCATTCGATTCGCACCCGCACACTCTCTGAATATAAGACTCGCTTAGTGAATTTTGCCTGCGTACAACTTCACGGCATTGTCATGCAGATAACCATGGGCCAGCTGAAGCGCACGAGCTTCGCTGATTTCATTTTCCGAGATCATTTCGGCGAGAGCGGCAGCCAAAGCCGTACGCGCCGATTCGGCACCCAGCCAGTAGCTCTCTTCCGCGCCCAGGACATCATTGTACGGGAAACAATCGGTACCGAAGGTGATCTTATCGGGGAAAGTTTCCAGCCACATTTTGAGCATGTCTTTAAACGCGGAGGGATACTGCGCAAGTTCGCCGAACGAGGAATCCAGATAGACATTCTTCATAGCGGCAAGCCAGACGGCTTCTCGCTCCAGCGGATAGCCACCGTGAATCATGACGAACGTTGTGTTGCGGTAACGAGGATCGCGCAGCACGCTTTCCAGATTCATGATGTTGCTCTGGGACAAGTTGAAGTAGTCACCGATGCCCACGGCCGTATGAATGTGCACGGGAAGATGCAACCGGCCGCCTTCCAGAACAAGATAGCGGAAGATGTAATCCTGAAAAGTACGGTATTCCTTTTCGGTGGGAATACCTCCTGTCGCATAGCGAGAATAAAGGTCTGCTGCCTGGTCCCGGGTTGGATCCTCGAAAGTCGTCGGTCGGAAGTAGGCAACCTCAAACTTCATCGCGATGCCGCCTTTGTTGCGGTTGTCTTCCAGCACCCGGCTGACGAATTTCAAATAGCCGTCGAAATCAGAAGGCAACTTGGTCACGTTTTCCTGCTGCATCCAGCGGTGAAGCATTTTCTCCTGCAGCGGAATATAGACTCCTTCGTCAGAATTACGCGCGGTCTCGCGCTGGTTATTGAAGGGCCACATGAAAGAATCGGCGAAGAACACCCAGGGAAAGCGCTTCGGATCGAGGTAGTCGGCCATCATGGCACGGTTGGCGACGGAACTCTCGGTATTGATTTTGTCGAGAATCATGTTGAAGTACGCAGTGCCGGGGTACTGTTTCTTCAGCTCTGCTTTTTTCGCGACCAGCCACTTGGCATGCTCCGGCGAGAGATCCGTATAGGGATATCCGAAGAGAGCTTTGGCCGCGGCAATCAGCTCCGGATTGTCATCGCGTGTGCGCAACGCTTCGCTGAAGTCGGGAGGAGCGGCCATGGCGTCGACGTCGGGATCATCCGAAAACCCTGGGTGCGCGTGATGGTCGAAGGCGGGAATCTTCTCGATCTGCGGCAACAGACGCTGGTAGATTTGCTGCACATCGGGACCCGGAAAAGGGCGGGCCTGGGCGTTCGCGAAAGTGGACAGACCTACGGCGCCCACTATAGACAAGGCAAACAAAAGAAGTTTTCTCATGAGCACGTTTCCTTACTTGATGGCGAACGCATCTCCGGGCGACGCTACCGTCTATCTTCCGACTAGAGTTCCCTGCCAGGCCGCGGAGACTTTCATGATGCGGGCAGCAGCCTCTTTCAGATTTGCCACTGACGAAGCAAAAGAGAACCGAACGAAGTCCTTGCCGGAGGGGCCAAATGCGGCGCCGGGGATGGCCGCAACACCCGCCTCTTCCAGCAAAATGCGACACACTTCCTCGGCGCTGCCGCCGGTGCCGCGAATATCAACCCAGGCATAGAAGGCTCCCTCGGGTGGTTCGCAGCGAAATCCTGGAACCTTGTTCAGGTCATGAACAAACTGTTCCCGCCGGCGAGCGAACTCCGCGACCATGCGTGGCGTATTTCCTTCGCGATCGCGTAGCGCATCGATGGCGGCATACTGCGTAAATTCGGCGACACAGGTGTAGCTGTTGATCGCCATCATCGACAGCGCGGCCGCTACCTCCGGAGGCGCAACGGTATATCCAAGCCGCCATCCCGTCATCGCAAAACTCTTGGAGAAGCCGTCTATGATCAGAGTGCGCTCCGGCATGCGGGGGTAACGCAGCATGGAGAGATACTCGCCGTCATAAATGATGCGCGCGTAGATTTCGTCGGAGAGAACCCAGAGGTCGTGCTTGACGGCAAGTTCGGCCAGTCCGCGCTGCACGGCGTCGGTATAGACGGTGCCCGTGGGATTGCCGGGCGAGTTCGTGATCAGGATGCGCGTGCGCCGCGTAATTTTATCGGCGATTTCGGACAGGTCAGGCTGGAAATGGTTACGTGACGCCAGTTCGAAGGGCACGGGCACCGCACCCAGACCGAGCGTGATCGAAGGATAGCCGGGGAAACCAGGGTCGGGATAGAGAACTTCGTCACCCGGCTCAAGCAGCGCCATCATGGCGAAGAACAGCGCAGCCTTGCAACCTGGAGCAATCACGATGTTAGCTCCAGAGACACTGATCTTGCGAGTGCGCTGCAGGTAGACGGCAACCTCCTCGCGGAGCGCAGGCAGCCCTGCCACTGGGCAGTAGCGGTCTTTGCCGTCGGCGAGCGCTTTTGCCGCGGACTCGATCACCGACGGACCGGGATGAAAATCAGGCTCGCCGAGTTCGAGATGAATGATGGAACGACCCTGGCTTTCCAGTTCCTTTGCCCGGGCGAAGACGGATAATGCGCCTTCGCCGCTCATAACTGACATCCGGGATGCTATCGATCGCATGCACTCTCCAAGAAATCTATAGGCCTTTATACATGCCGCCATCCACCAGGACGGTTTGGCCGGTGATGTAAGACGCGCGCTCAGACGCAAGCCACACAATTGCTTCGGCAACTTCACGAGGTTCGCCCAGACGCTTTAATGGGGCGTCGGCAGACCAGCCATCGAAGATCTCCTGCTCGCTCTTTCCTGAGGCAGAAGAGCGCGCCGTTGCCAACTCCTTGAGCCGGTCCGTTGCGGTAAAGCCGGGACCCACGTTATTCACCAGAATCCCGTCCTTGCCAAATTCATTTGCTAGACTCTTGACCAAACCGACGACCGCAGCCCGCACGGCATTCGAGAGCACCAAGTCTGTAACCGGCTGCTTCGTAGTAATCGAAGTTAACGTGATGATGCGGCCCCACTGCTTCCGCTGCATGTGGGGAATAACCTCGCGTGCAAAATACACGCTGCTGAGAAAATTCAGTTCGAGGGCGCGTTGCCATTCATCGAGGCTAGCCGCGAGAAATCCTTTGGCAGGAGGTCCACCAGCATTGGTGACGCAGATATCTACGCTGCCGAATTTCTTCGCGACGGAAGTTACGAAGCGGCCCACGGCCGCGGCGTCGGTGACGTCGAAAGCCTCCGCCATAACCTCTACGTCGTGCTGCTTCTTGATCTGTTGCGCGGCAGCTTGCAAAGTTTGAGGATTGCGGGCGCACATGGCAACACGGCAACCCTCAGCAGCAAACGCTTCGGCCGTGGCGCGGCCAATGCCCTGGCTGGAAGCCGCAACCAGAGCCACTCGGTCTTTCAGGCCCAGATTCATGAATCAGGAATTATAAACGGTAGGGGGCACATTCCCGGCTTGCCGGAGTTCGGCCACGCAATTAGTCTTGGTAAGCGAGGAATTCATGAAACGGCATTACCAATCCGAGACGAAGGCTGTGCGCGGCGCCGCAGATCTGGACAAGAAAAACGGCCCACTGGCCACACCGATCTATCAGACTTCCACCTTCGAAGTTACCGATAACGAAGAAGAGCTGCGCGCCACGCACACCGATCATTTCTATACGCGGTACGGAAACCCCACCAATACAGTTGCGGAAAAGACAATTGCAGAACTGGAGAGCGTGGATGCTGCCCTAACATTCGCCTCAGGCATGGGTGCGATTACGACCACGCTGATGGCTCTGCTCAAAAGCGGCGACCATGTGGTGGCGCAGCGTGACATCTATGGCGGCGTAAATAAGTTTCTTTCGCAATGGCTTCCGAAGATGGGGATTGAGACCACATTCATCGATACGGTCGACTATGAGCAGCATGCGCGGGCAATCTGTCCTAATACAAAACTGCTTTATCTGGAGTCACCGACCAATCCTACGTTGCGCGTGGTCGACTTCAAGAAGGTGGCGGCGATTGCTAAACAACACAAGTTGCTCAGCATGATTGACGCAACGTTTGGCACGCCTATCAACCAGCACCCCGCGCACTTCGGCATCGACTTGATCATGCATTCAGGCACGAAGTACCTGGCTGGGCATACCGATCTGATTTGCGGCGTCGTTGCTGGAAGCCACGAATTGATCGAGCGAATCTGGGAGACACGTACGACCCTGGGCAACTGCATGGACCCTCACGCCTCGTGGATGCTCGTTCGCGGGTTGAAGACGCTGGCTGTGCGCGTGGCGCGGCAGAATGCGAACGCGCAGCGGGTCGCGGAATTTCTGGCGGAACATGCCAAAGTGCGGAGCGTGCACTATCCGTTTCTCAGAAACCATCCGCAGTACGCAGTAGCGCGCGAGCAGATGAGCGGGGGCGGAGGCATGGTAAGTTTTGAGGTGGAAGGCACCGGCGACGATGCGCGTCGCGTCAGCGAGGCACTGAGGCTATTCTCGCTGGCGCCGAGCCTGGGCGGAGTGGAATCGCTGGTATCGATCCCTGTGCTGACCTCTCATGCCATGATTCCCGCCGCAGAGCGCGCCAAGATGAGAGTGACCGAGCAGATGATCCGGCTCTCGGTGGGTATCGAGAACGCAGACGATCTGATTGCCGACCTGGAGCACGCGCTGGAAGCTGTTCGTGCTCCCGAGCGCGTGACCGTCGGAGAATAGCTTCAACTGCGGTTGACAGCGTCGCTAGAAAATAAATTTCAAGCCAAATTGCAGGATGCGCGCAAGATGCGCCGAACCCGCTCGGAAAATAGGAAGCCCGGCGCAACTCGCGTCACCCGCGGAATTGTCGCCACCATAGCATGTGATCTGGTTCGCGTTTGTTTTTGCTCCGCCGTTCGCGTTATCCGCTGCTGACCCCGCATCGCCGCCCAGGTAAGAAAACTCCGTGTGGTTGAACACGTTGAACGCTTCGGCACGGAACTCGAAATACTTGCTCTCGGTCACGTTGAAGTGCTTGATCAGCGCCATGTCAAAGTTCTCCCGCCACGGGTTCCGCAGAATATTTCTCCCCGCGTCTCCAAAAGTCAACCCGGTTGGAGCAACAAATGCCGCGGGATTAAACAGCAACGGTCCGAAACCTGGCAGAGTCCCGGCTAGGGCGCTGCCGGAAACCCCCGACTTCGGGTTTCCGACCAAGTCCGGGTAGGAAAAGCCCGACGCGATGCTGTTCGAAACGCCGGCATTGTCGGCGGGCGCGACCGTGCCGTTGCCTAGGTTATATACGCTGAACGGCGAGCCGCTCTGAATCAGCGTGATTCCCGACCATTGCCAGCCGCCTAGAAGCGCGTGCGTCAGCCCATTCCCCCTAAAAGCAGGAATGTCATAGACGTAGGCGACAGTTATATTGTGGCGTTGGTCGAAGTCGGAACTCGCTCGGTACGCATTCAGGCGGTAGGAATCCACGAACCCCAAATCGTTGTAGTCGGAAGAATCGTCGAGCGAATGGCTGTAAGTGTAGGCCGCGTTCAGATCCAGGCCCCCAATATTGTGTCGAATCGTCGCTTCGAGCGCATTGTAGTTCGAGGATCCTGTCTGATCCTTCCGCGTGATGCTCCCAATACCCAAGAAGGGCAGATAAGGGTTGGCGTTGTTTCCACATGCCACCGCAAGATTGTTAGCCCAGCTCCCCGTCGTCGTATTGCCGTTCACTGTTGCGGTCGCTTGCCCGCTCACCGGATCGATTGCGACAGTTCCGCAGTCGGTCGGCGTGATGACTTGACCCGGCGTGTAGGGATTCAGGTTGGCAGGAACCGCGTGCATCTGGTTGTAAGAGTAAGACCGGGTCAGATGCACACCAGCACTACCCACATAGGCAATTGTGGCGACCGTGCCCCTTCCAAGGTCGTGCTGCACGTTTAGGTTCCACTGCTGCATATAGGGCCACTTTGCTTTGCTGGGAAGAGATACAAAGCTCAGTGGCGTCGTACCTCCACCGAGGAGGCTGGAATTGAGATTGTTATACCCAGAGACGTTTACCACTGTTGTGGTCTGAGTGTTGATGTTATAGGGTTCCAGCGATTCGGTGTTCGCCTCGTTGCCATTCGTGTGCTCGTAGAAAATGCCATATCCCCCTCGGATTGCCCATTTCCCGTCCCCTTTCGGGTCAAATGCAAAACCGATGCGCGGAGCGGGATTCCACCAATGATTCGTCATGCAGCCCACGGGAACACCGGGCGTAACGCCACAATCCACCCATCCATTGTAGGGATTACCCACTACCAATCCGCTCGTAGGATCGACGCTGCTGGCGCCCGGAACATAAAAGGCGGGGTCAAAATTCCAAGCTAGATTGTTCTCCTCCCGATACCTGCCGTAGAAACTCATGCGCAAGCCCAGATTCAACGTAAGCCGGCGAGTGGCGTGCCAGTCGTCCTGAAAGAAGGCTTCGTAGATATCGAACGCCTCGTGCATCTTGAAGGCGTTTTGCTCCTGCGTGTAGCTGCCTACGTTGCCCAGCAGAAGATCAGCATAGGCATTGCCGCTCGTGACCGTGTTGCCAGTATTGGAAAAGAACAACTGGCCATTCACGCCGTACTGCGGCTGGGGAACTTCATTCTTGTGGGCGTCAACCACGTAAACGCCGAACTGAAGATTATGGCCTCCCAAGACCTTGGTGAGATTGTCGCGATAAGTGAAGGTCGGATTGGAATTTAACGGTCCCTGGGGAACGTACCCCGGATCCTCCGAAAAGTTGTAAGTGGTATCCGCGACCGAGATGCCTGGTACCTTACCGCCGAAGCCGTTGTTGTAGACACCGATCGCGGGAAACCCTGATGGACGCTGCCATGGTCCCGTAAGGTTCGTACTGATGTGGTCCGTGGTGTAACTCGCGACAAACTCATTGAGGAGCGTCGGAGTCATATTCGCGGTCAGGTGCGCTACCATGCTCACCCCTGGATTGGTGAAGGCCGTCTGCACCGTCGGAAAGCTGGTGCCGTTGGTCCACAATGGCACCGGGTACTGCTGGTTCCACGAGTCGTGGATGTAACGAAAGCTCACTCGAACTTTGTCGCTCAGGTTCTGGTCGATCTTGAACAACTCTTGGCGCCAATGGGTTGGGAGAGTCGGTGGGTTGTACCATTCGTCGAGGGTGCTTCCTTCGTTGCCAGAAGCCACATTTGGCAGAGGAATCAGGGCATTTAACGCCTGATTGATTTGAGTATTAGCGGCAAAGGCAGGAACCACGTTAAGGTTGGGCGTAAATCCCGCAGCCGGTCCGGAAGCCTGGGTGTATCCCGCCACGCTCGGGCACTCCGCAAAGGAACCCGCCGCATTCGGACATTGGTCGGTGAAGTCCCCCGTGCGATCCGCCACTGTAGGCACTGGCGTCGTGGAAAAGAAATTCGTAGCCGGCACCAGCTCGCGCCGCCATTCCTCCGACCAGAAGAAAAATGTTTTTTGCTTATTCGTGTTGTAGAAGCCCGGAATGTAAACCGGCCCGCCAATCGTGAAGCCAAAATCGTGCTTCTTGTACGCTGGCACCGAGGTATTGCCAAACTGCGTGGCATTGAAGGCGTCGTTACGAATGAATTCGTAGGCGTCGCCGTGGAACGAACTGGTGCCTGACTTGGTCTCGACTTCCACCGTACCAGAGCCGTTCCGTCCGTAGGAAGCACTGTAATTCGAAGTCAGCACCTTGACTTCGGCAATGGCGTCGATGCTGGGGTACACGTTCAACGTGGTATTGCTGCCGTTATCCTGCGAGTCTCCGCCGTCCACTTCAAAATTGTTATATTCCGTCCGGCCGCCATTGACGCTGAAGGCCACCGTAACGGCTCCCGTCCCGCCCTCGTCCTGGCCCGATTGGTTGGTAACACCAGGAGAGAGCGCAACCAACTGTGTATAGTCACGCCCATTTAGTTCAAGCTGCGAAATCTCCTTTCCCGTGACTGCACCTGCCAGCTCCGATGACTGGGTTTCGACCTGTGCCACTTCTGAGCCCTGCACCAAGACTTCCGTGCTGATCGTGCCGACCTGGAGCGCTACATTGACCCGGGCTTTATCGGCAACGCGCAGGATGATCCCCCGGGCTTCGTACTTCTTGAATCCTTCGGAGGTGACCGTCAAATCGTAGGAACCGATCGGCAACGAGGCAAACAGGAAGTCGCCACTGCCGTTGCTTGTGCTACTCCGATTGATGCCATGCTCCGTGTTCTTGACCGCTATCTGCGCATTGGGGACCGCCGCGCCGCTGGAATCGGTGACCGTGCCGGTGATGGAGGCCGTATCCTGCGCCCACGCGGCTGCGCCCAATAACAAGATGACGACCAAAAGTCCGGTTCGCTGCAGCGTTGAAAGACGTTTCATGGTCAATTCCTTCTCCTCAAGGGCGATTCCTTCACGGTCTTCGCCAGCACCGGGGCTTGCGCCTAAGTTCCCAGCCGTTTCCGTCTGACGAAAACAGTTTATTAAAACGTATGAATAGTGCTTTTATGCGGCATCTTCTGTCAAGAAAAAAACGCCTCAGGCGGCGGACAATTTGAATGAGCTCGACAGGATTTCCCGCTGCGTTGAGCCTAAGACAGGGTGCGAGTGGACTCTCGAACGACCAACTCCGGCGCCACCTTACGATGGTGGGCGCCCACTTCGCGCTTTTCCAGCACGCACTTGATGCCCTCCAACACCACACCGACCGCGCCCGACCCCATCGCCTCCATGGGCTGGCGCACCGTGGTCAGTGGCGGCGTGCAAAGGGCTGACGGAGCAACATCGTCGAAGCCGATGACCGAGCAGTCGTCTGGCACGCGCAAACCGGCCTTGCCCAGGGCGCGGATGGCTCCAAAGGCGGTCATATCGTCGAAAGCGAGAATCGCTGTGAAGGGCCGCTTCTGTTTCAGCAGATCCTCGGTCAAGTTCTGACCTGCCTCAAAGCTCGAAAGTGGATCGCGCGATTCCGGCAAGTCCACAGTTAGCCGGACGTCGAGCTCCACGCCCGAGGCCTTGGCGCAATTGCGGATGCCTCGCCACCGGGGGGAACTATCGGCCAAGGTTTTCGGCCCACGGATAAACGCAATCTTGCGATGACCCAGGGAAATCAGATGCTCGAGTGCGAGATATCCACCGACTTCATTGTCGACGATGACCGAGCTCATGGAATCGCCCTTGAGTTCGCAGCCGATGATCGCGGTTGGGATGCTGCTCTTCTCTAAATCGGCGAGCAAATTGATATCGAGAAAAAGCCAGTTGGCCAGAACAACCAAGCCTTCGATACGGCGGTCGAGCAACATCTCGAGATAGCGCTCGAAGCGGCTGCGCTCGTTGTGCACATCGGTGAGAATCGGCAGGTAAGAAGCCTGATAGAGAGTATTCTCGATGCCCCTCAGCACCAGGGTGCAGTATGGGTCGGTCATGTCGAAAACCATGACGCCAACAGTGTGGCTGCGCTTACTGCGCAGGGCTCGGGCAAACTGGTTGGGCCGGTATCCCAGTTTTTCAGCCGCGCGCTCAATCCGCTTCTTGGTGACCGGCGGGATATAGCGTGCCAACGGAGCGTCATTCAGCACAATCGAAACTGTGGTGGAAGAAAACCCGCTCTCTTTGGCGACATCACGAATCGTAACCATCGAAGCCTTGCCTTGAAGTGCCGCAGTGCAAAATCCTGCGCTAGTCCCTCTCGCTTGAATTCAGTGCGGAGGTTGGCGGACACTACAGCAGAGAGTAAATCCAGTGTCAAGCGCTCACGTGCGATCGGGACTATTGGGAGGGCTGCTGCTCACCAGCGCAGCGGTATTGTTGCCTGCGCAAATTTCATCTCCGAAAGGTGCGGTGACAGCTGGAAACGGTGCACCCCTCGCCACTTCCGCGGCCGTCGACGTGAGACAACTTTTCCAGGATGGTCAGGCTGCGTTGAACCAAAACCGGCTCGACGAAGCGGAACGCGACTTTCGTCGGGTTCTGGCGGCAGATCCCCAAGTGGGTGGGGCTTACGCCAACCTGGGTGTCGTATTCATGCGCCGGAAGGAGTGGGGAAAGGCGCTGGAAGCGCTACAGCAGGCTAAACACTTGATGCCGCAAGTCGCCGGAGTCCGGCTGAATATTGGCTTGGTTTATTACCGTCAAAGTGAATTTCGCAAAGCTATACCTGTTTTCGAGTCCGTAGTCCGCGATCAACCCGACGCTCTACAACCCCGCCATCTGCTGGGCCTCTGTTACTTTTTCGGCGAGCGCTGGGCAGACGCGGCGAACACGCTTGAGCCGCTCTGGACGCAGGAATCCACGCAGTTGAGCTATCTCTACGTGCTCTCGATCGCCGCTCATCGCGCGGGCATGAAAGATCTCGATGAGAAGGCGACAGCACAACTTGTTCGGGTTGGCGAAGGCTCTCCGGAATTTCATTTATTCATGGGGAAGGCGCATCTGAATCTCGAGCAGTATGATCTCGCCCTGGCCGATTTCCAGGCTGCGGCGCAAGCCAATCCCGGGTTGACTTTCGTGCACTTCAACATGGGCCTGGCCTACTTGAAGAAACAGGACTATGAGCACGCGCGCGACGAGTTTCTGAAGGACGCTGCGGTGGAACCCGACCTGGCCTTTAACTATGACGAACTCGGGGATGTCGAGGCCCTGCTCCAGCAAGACAATGACGCTGAGAAGAGTTACCGGGAGGCGCTGCGCCGCGATCCACGGCTGGTGAATTCTTATATCGGGCTGGCTAAACTTTATCAGCGTGCGCAAAAATACCAGGAGGCCCTCAGCGCTATCGATTCCGCCGGCAAACTCGATCCCGACCGCACCGACATTCATTACGTGAGAGGGCAGATCCTGTTCCACATGGGACGCAAGGAAGAAGGAAAGAAGGAACTGGAGACCTCGGTCCGCATCGACAACGAGCGCCGGGCCGCGCGCCAAAAGCAGGTGGAGACCGGTACCCTGCCGTCGCCCGAACTTCTGCAAGACGAGCCATAGTCCGATCGCTTCGAAAGCTCTCTGCGCGTTTTCGGCTGATCTGTTTGTTGAGTATTCCCTTGTAATTTATAGTGTTCGCCGAACTTCTAGGTGTTGCGCTATACTTCGAGGCGCAGCGCGGTTGGTGTTGCTGTAACATTGTTGTAACATTTGCGGGGTAGTATCTGAGTCGTTATTTGGACTTCGTCAACAGCGCGAGCGTCCCCTAGACCATACTCGCGGCGAGAGACCTAGGCACAATCAGGTTTCGATCTGGCCGGTTCGCAGTCCAGCACTTGTGCGTCTTTCTTAAATCGCACTCGCTCCGAGCGTTTTCGCACTGAACAGGTTTCACCGTGTCATCCCAGGAGGCTTCTCGTGTCGAATTCATCTCCAGTTAGAAGACGAATCTGTGCCTTTTGCGTCATGGTTGGTATCGCCGCGATTGCGGTGGCGTTGCTCGTCGCTTCCCCGGGAAATCGCCGCAGCAGGTCTACCGTGTCACAACCAAAGAATGTCACAGCGTCCAACTTGGGCCGAGTGCAAACGAAGTTAGCCTCTCTTCCCGTTGCATTCGAGCGCAACGATGGCCAGGCGAACCCCGAGGTGAGATACGTGGCGCGGGGCCAAGGGTACCGGTTGGCTTTGACCCCCTCGCAAGCCATTCTGACCCTTCACAAGCGCGGGGAAAGATCCCAAGTGCTCGATATGATCGAAGGTAAGCGCATTGGACCCGCGAAGCTGCAAAGCATGCTCCGGCGGCGCCAACAAGTGAGTCCGAAGCCTTCGCAATTTGCGGTTGTCCGGATGCAAATGCTCGGCGGTAACCCGCTGGCTCGACTGGCCGCGACCGGCCTCCAAACCGCTAAGACCAACTACTTTATCGGGAGCGACCCGTCCAAGTGGCATACGAAGATTCCTCTGTTTGGCCGAGTCAGCTATCAGGGTATCTATCCCGGAATCGATCTGGCGTTCCACGGGACGGGTAAGCAGTTGGAGTTCGACTATCTGGTCAGTCCGGGTGCGAATCCGCGGTCAATTGCTCTCGGTTTCCTGGGCGCTGACAAGATAAATGGCAACGCGGCTGGCGACCTGGTTCTCTCCACCGCTGCTGGTCCCATTGAAATACACCGTCCAGTGGCTTATCAGGAAAGAGACGGAGTGCGGGAGAATGTGGAAGCGCACTTCGAGGTGAGCAAGCCCAATCAAGTCGCGTTTTCTCTTGGTCCTTATGATCACACCCGCGAACTCGTGATCGACCCAACGTTTACATACTCAACGTATTTTGGCGGCGATCTGGCTGACTACGGCCTGAGTGTCGTCGCTGATGCAAAAGGCAACGCGTATATTGCCGGAGCAACGGACTCCGACTTTAGTACTCTTCCGGGAAGCCCGAGCGGTACGATCGCCGGCGCGGGCGGCGGCTTCGATGTTTTCGTTACTGAGATTAATTCCGCCGGAGTGCTGCAATTCATTAGCCTGTTTGGCGGGAGCAAGGATGACGTCCCTGGCTTTCCCAACGCATTGGCCATTGATTCCAGCGGAATCTATGTAGCGGGCACAACTGATTCCACTGACTTCCCTGTGACCTCAGGCGTGGTGCAACCGAAATTTGGGGGCGGCGGAGCCAATGGCAACAACGATGCGTTTGCTGCGAAGCTCTCATTAGACGGCAGTTCCTTGACGTGGGCTACCTACATCGGGGGCAATGACAGCGACTCGGGACTTGGTCTCGCGGTAGACGCGAACAAGAATGTTTACGTCGTGGGCGAGACGTTCTCCACAAATCTTCCGGTCGTGAATGCCTTGCCCAGCGGCGGCGCTTTGAATCTCGGTAAGAGCACGGACGACGACGATGGATACATCGCGGCGCTCAACTCGACCGCGACCGCCTTCTCGCTATTGAGCTACATCGGGGGTAGCAACGGTGATATCGCCAGCGCTGTGGCCTTGGATGGTTCGGGAAACGTCTACGTCACCGGAGCCACCCTCTCCTCCGATTTGCCGGTTACATCCGGAGTTGTGCAGAGCACTTTGAAGACGGCCACGGCAGGTAATGTTTTTGTCTGCTCGATTGCGGCAAAGAGTTTTACTGCGGCAAATTCGGTTCCAAGTTCGGACCTGGTAGCAAGCATAAACCGAAAGCAGCAGCCGGTGCCGGGTGCACGCCGCACTTTTGCGCCATGGCTGTCGATTCCAGCGCTGGCATTCGTAGTGACTTTCTGGTGCGGCACGAGCTCTCGGCGCGGTAAACTTTTCGGTATTCCCCTTCTCGCTCTTGCTCTCCTAGGATTCATTCTGATGCCAGGCTGCGGTGGTGGAAGCAGCGGCGGCGGGGGAGGTGGAGGCGGAGGAGGTGGTGGCGGCGGGGGAGGTGGCTCGACCAGCAGCTATGTCTACATGACCTACTATGGCGGGAGCAGCGTCGATGTGGGTATCGCCATCGCGGTGGATTCGACGGGCAATGCCTTCGTCACCGGGCAAACGACGTCGGCAGATTTTCCCGTGACGAAGCCGGCCTTCCAATCCAATCTAGGGGGAACCGGAGCCCAAAATGCATTTCTTTTGGAATTAAACCCCACGGCCTCGAAAGCTGAATATGCAACCTACCTGGGTGGCAACGGAATTGAGTTAGGTCTGGGCGTCGCAATCGACGGCAGTGACAATGCTTACCTGACGGGGCAAACCAGCTCTACGAATTTTCCCACCGTCGGTACGACTGAAACTACTCTTAGCGGCCTGACAGACGCTTACGTGAGCGTGCTCAGTCCGGCCGGCAACTCACTTCTATTTTCCACGTATCTGGGCGGCAGCGGACAGGAGGATCAACTGGGGGGAAGCGTCTACGTAGACTCAACCGGAGCAATTTACGTAACGGGGGATACGACCTCAGGCGGAGGAGGCACGACCGCTTACCCACTGGTGAATCCTCTAGATCCAGCCTGGGGCGGCGGCACGACCTGCTTGGATTCAAACAACAATCAAGTGCCATGCCCCGATGCGTTTGTGACTACCTATACTGCCGTGCAGTAGTCGGCAGCCTTCGAATCTCCGGCCGCCTCGCCCTGAGGCGGCCTTGTTTTTTCCGGCACCTGCGATTGGCGTGAGGGGCCACTCTAGTCTAAGATTCTTGTCTGGCGCATTCTGCAGGAGTACTCAGATAAATTGCTTTGCCTTTACCCGGGGAACGGCAGGATTCTTTCCTGTCTGCGTCGGGCAGCGTTTGCGCCGTTGGAGGAATCGAAGGTAGTGAGTTCTCATCCACCCATGTTGAATTCCAGGCAAGTGAGCCGCAGCATCTTATTCGGTCTATTACTATGTATATTCGCCGCGGCTCATTTGCCTCTGGCTGCCGCGCAGACGAACTTCACGCTTTCTGCCTCTACGTTCTCTCCTCCGGCAGGAGTCGATCCCGGCGGCACAGCGACCGCCGTCATCACCGTCAGTCCAGTCGGCAGTTTCGCCGGCACGGTCGCGTTGACCTGCGCTGTCACTTCAAACGAAAGTACGACGACCCTGCCGGTTTGCCAAATCAGTCCTTCCGACGTAACTCCGAGCGCTACCCCGTCTCTGACGGTTACCACCGTGGGTGCAGCGGCAGGCACGTATTCGGTCACGGTGACGGGCACCAGTACCGGTTCCGATAATGAGACTGTCACGCTGTTCCTGAACATCGTGTCGGTTCCGCAGGACTACACCCTGACAGTGTCGACGCCGATCAGCCCAGGGACGGTGTCGGCAGGATTTGGCGCGCAGGCGACGGTCACCGTAACACCCATCTCCAGCTACACCGGAATGGTCACGCTCTCCTGCCTCTCGATTACTCCGCCGGTGACTGCAGCTCCTTTTTGCTCATTCAAGCCTTCGACGGTAGACGTTAACGGCAGCGGAACTCCCACTTCCGTACTGACGGTCTCAACTTTCGGACTCACACAGAATCAGACGAAAAGGACCCGCCCGCGAGTCTTTTATGCGCTCTGGCTTGCGATTCCTGGCCTCGTGCTCGTTGGAATCGGCGCTAGCGGCGGCCGCAGGAAAAAATTGCTGGGACTGCTGTTGCTCATGGTGGTGGCCAGCGGGTTGCTGCTTCTGCCTTCCTGTGGCTCCTCCAAAACACCCACCACTTCCAATAATGCCAACAACCTGGTCACTCCGAAGAACACCTACACGGTTACGCTGACGGGCGTGGACCAGAATGGCGTGTCGCCGAGCAACATTACCAGCACCAGCGCTGCCGCAACCGTCAGCCTTACGGTGAACTGAGACGGGCTTCCAAGATGCGGACGACGGCCTCGCAGCTCTGCACAGTGTCGTCCGACGCTATCGGAATCACGCGCGGGCGGCGGCCATTACGGATGATGCTCGTATTGACGCTCATCATCTGTCCGTTTGCCTTCGCTGCGCTGGCGGGAAGCGGTAAGAGCAAGTCCGCTCCGCCCACCCTCCGCTGGAGCGAGACTCAGCCCGGCTGCACATTCTCCACAACCGAGGATGGTAAATATCACTACGGCCTGTGGTCCGGCGATATTGGGATCGTGCTGACGGTCGACGCGCGCGAAGTGCAAATCATTCGCCATCGCATTGAACCCATCTTTGGAGTCTTCCTGTCGGTTCGTTATCGAGGAACCGGCGGTCTTGACGTGAAGACCGACGAGATTACCCTGCAGTTCATGAAGCATTTCAAGATTATTCAGACCTCACTCGACCCTGAGGACTACACCGAAAAGATTCAAGCCGACGCCGACGCCCTCGATGATGAGGCCAGACGCAACATCGAGAAACATCCCGACCAGAAGCAGGCGCGCGAGGCCCGCTTGCAGGACTATCAGAAATCCGTGAGTGAACTGATCGAGTTCATGACGAAGAACAGCCTGTCGACCGCGCATCTGGACCCCGGCAAACAAGAAGTGAGTGGGTGGGTCTTCTTCAACACGGCAAACAAATGGATCGGAGGATGGAAAACACAAGAGGAATTTGTTCTGCGCCTGCCGATGGACGGGAAGATATTCGAACTCCCTTTCAAGCTTCCACCGAAACCTGGCGAACTGCTGCTCCGAAAACGGGAGTAGTCAAGCTTCTCAGCCTTGAGCTGGAAGCAAGCCTCGTCTACGAAGCGGCGCGGCGGTTTTGCCGCTCCATCTCGGCAGCCTGATGCATGACGATGTCGCGGAGCGAGACCAATCCGCGAAGCTGCTTGCCCTCCACAATTGGCAAGTGCCGGAATCCGAATTCGTGCATGATGAACAGGCACTCTTCCACGCTCTCGTCCACATTCACCGCGCGGGGATTGGCTGTCATTACCTCGGACACGGCGGTATGGCCGGGCGTGCGGCCGGCGGCAACTACGCGGTTCATGATGTCGCGCTCAGAAAAGATGCCAGCTAGCTCGCCGTTGCGAAGCACCGGCAGTGCACCGATATTGTGCTCCATCATGAAACGCGCTGCCTCCAGCACAGTGCTGGCAGCATCAATGGAGTACATTTTGCGGTCTTTTACCAGTTCGCGGAGTGTCAGCATAAACTCCCCCTAGGAATCTCGATCGAGGACTAGACGAGGCGGCTTGGGCCCCCACGGGCCGGCCAATTCGTAGGCGGCAATTACTTTACCACACAAACTTTCACTGCTCGTGCGGCTTCATCATAAAAAATGGCGGCCGTGGAGGGCCGCCAGCCTGTACAGGAAGGGTTCGGGTTAGAAGCGGAATTGCGGTCCCAGGCTCACCCTCAGATTGCTTGTGGAGGTTGTTTCGCGAAGGAACGCGCAAGGGCGCGAGATCACACCCCACGCTCCGGTGTTAGAACTTGGTGATTTACTGTAGGTGGTTCAGGTGAGCCGGGCTCGCATCTGCGCTGTTGTCCCCGCGCGGCTTGATGGACATGATCATATACTCGCGCTCCTTGCTGTCAGCACCTTCCACTCGCAGCAGCATCCGGTTCTTCTCGAGACGGAACTGCGCGTTTTGGCCGATCGGCAGCAGCGTGGAGTGCTTGTCGTCCTTAGGGCGAACGCGGTAGAGCACTTGTTCGGTCTGCACTACGTATTCCTGGCAGAGCAGTTCGTGAGTCTTGCCTTTCTTGGCGTCTTTCGTGTCCGTGCCACATTGAACCGAATCCATTTGCAGGAGCTTCCCATCCTGGTAGGCCTTCAGTTCCTTGGCGTAAGCGGTTGCCGCCAACAAAATCGATGCCAGGACTAGTGATTTGCGATGCATGGAATCCCCCGTGCGTATGAACGCCTACTCGAACGAACCAGCCAATTGCCGCTCAGGTGAGACATCGGCCACATGAATTGTTTCTAATTTTGGCGGCGGTGGTTAGATTACTTCGGTGTCGGGCGGGAGTAACCGCAGAGAGTGTGCGCCAGCAGGCATTGGACGAACGAGCCTCAGCGCTCGATCAAGCCTTCCAGCACCAAGAAGAATGCGGGGTAGGAAATTGCTGCGCACTCGCTGCCGCGTATCAGCGTCTCGCCCTGCGCTCGCAGGGCCGCAATGCTAAAGGCCATCGCGATGCGATGATCGCCGAAAGAGTCCAGTTCCGCGCCGTGAAGCGACTGTTTTCCTGAAATCTTCAAGCCATCATCCCGTTCCTCCACCTTTGCGCCCATGGCTCGAAGATTGTTGGCGATCGATGCGATGCGGTCCGATTCCTTTACGCGCAGCTCCTTCGCATCCCGAACTTCGATTCCCTCTTCCGTGTACGGAGCGATCGCCGCCAGCACAGGAATCTCGTCGATCAGCGCCGCCGTGTCGGCTCCGGCGATGGTTGCACCTTTTAGCCGTCCGCCTTCCACCTGCAGAGTGCCGACCAACTCGCCGTGAATCTCTTCCAGTTGCGTCACAGAAATCCGCAGACCCATCTGCATCAAGACATCGAGAAGCCGCGCGCGGGTGGGATTCATGAGCACGTTCGCGACCGTAAGTTGCGAGTCTCGAAAGAGGGCTGCAGCGCAGAGAAAGAACGCCGCGCTGGAGAGATCACCGGGAACTCTAGCCTGGATGCCGCGCAGCTGCTGTCCCCCGCGAATGCGGACCTCATTACCATTCTGCTCGAGGTGTGCACCAAACGCGCGGAGCGCTGCTTCGCCGTGGTCACGCGTTCGCAGTGGTTCTGCAATGCACGTTTCTCCATCCGCCAGCAGGCCCGCGAAAAGCAGGCACGTTTTCACCTGGGCGCTGGCTACCGGCATTTTGTAACTGATCGCCTTAAGGTTGCCGCCGCGGATACGCAGCGGGGGGCGACCGTTTTGCGAGCTAATTTCCGCACCCATGGCCGTGAGCGGCGTAATCACGCGTTCCATCGGGCGCCGTGAGAGCGATTCGTCGCCAGCCATTTCACTGACAAATTTCTGCCCCGCTACAATGCCGCTTAACATGCGAATAGTCGAACCGGAGTTGCCGCAATCGAGCGCATGGCTCGCGGAAGTCAACGAGGGCCCGCTTCCCTGAACTTCGATCACATTCTCTGCGCCATCCTTGCGCTCCCATTTCACTCCCAGCGATCGCAGGCATCCCAGCGTGCTGGCGCAATCCGCACCTGTGGAATAATTTTCCAGCCGCGACGGCCCATCGGCGATGGCCGCCAGCATCGCGTAGCGGTGCGAAATTGATTTGTCGCCCGGGAGGCTGACACTGCCGCGCAGGTTGCGCGCCGGGCGCACAGTTATGTGTGATTCGCTTTTCATCGGAGAATGAGCCGAAACTTGCTAGGCCAGAGCCTTGGCCTCGGCAGTAGCCTCGCGCAGAACTTCCGCTGGAATCTCCTTCAGCCTCACGCCGAACTCGAACATAGGGGTTTCCACGCCGCGGCCCCAGCGCGCAGGCTCCCAGTGCGCCCGCACAAATTTCACGTCCGGATGCGCCGTCAGATCGAGCAAAAGCGGAGACTCGCCGCAATAAAACTTCTGCGGATAAGAGACGAGCGGCTTTGCGCCCCAAGTCGCGCCGTCTACGGAACCCAGGATGCTGAGATCGAGCGACTCCTGCTCAATGATCTTGGTTATTTCCAGGGTAAGCAGGAACACGCGACCGGTCGCGCCGCCGATATCGACAGCTGGACCGTCGCCTTTAGCATTCACGACCGTTTTATCGTCCACCAAAACCGTATCTATCATGACGAGAGGATTCTAACAAATCGGGAAGCTATCGTCTCCGAACCAGCGATGAGTAAGGCATCGCACCTGCCACCAAACCAGCGTTGCCAACGTTTCATGAATGACAGGAATTCAGCGTGAGCCTATATTTATTTCCGACATGTCAGCCACCCAAGCGCTCGGGTCTACGATGCAGCAGATGGTCGGCCCTGCTAAGCCAACCTCAGAACGGTTGCTTTGCCTCGATGTTTTCCGCGGTCTTGCCGTCGCGGGGATGATTCTGGTCGACAACCCGGGCAGCGACGACCTTGCCTATTGGCCAATCAAACATGCCGATTGGAACGGCTGGACACCGGCGGACTTCATCTTTCCGTCTTTCCTGTTTCTGGTTGGCATCTCGATGGTGTTCTCTTTCGCCGCACGCCTTCAGCGCGGCGAGTCGCGCAAACAGATCTTGTTTCATGCGTTCAAGCGCAGTCTGATCCTGATCGCCATCGGCCTTTTCGTGAATGCCTCTCCCGTCATTGGTCTGGACCTGCACACCTGGCGCTTCGAAGGCGTGACCCAGCGCATTGCACTCTGCTATTTTGCCGCCGCAGTTCTTGTCTTATGGTCAGGACGCCGCGGAACGCTGATTACTATTTGCACTTGTCTGCTCGGCTATTGGGCCTTGCTGCGGTTCGTGCCTGTGCCAGGCTTTGGCCGACCAGCCGAGTCCATCCCGTTCATGGATCCTGATCGCAACCTTGTCGCGTGGCTCGACCGCAAACTTTTCATGGGACATCTTTACAACGGAACTCGCGATCCGGAAGGGATCCTCAGTACGATTCCGGCCATTGCTACGACGTTGATTGGAGTTCTGACGGGCTACTGGCTACGCTCAAAGAGGAGTTCAGCTGCGAAAGCAACCGGCATGGCGTGCGCTGGCATTCTAGGCCTGGTCGCCGGGGAGATCTGGAACCTCTGGTTCCCTATCAACAAGAATCTTTGGACCAGTTCATTCGTGCTTTTCAGCGGCGGCTTCGCGCTGGTCTTCCTCGGACTTCTCTACTGGATACTGGAGATCAGGAAGTGGAGCGGCATCTGGACTACGCCGATCCTCGTCTTTGGAATGAATGCGATTGCCGGCTTCGTTGCCGACTCATTCGTCTACGGCCCGGGCTACTCGTTCACCGTGAAGGGCCCCAATGGGCCGGTAATGTGGCACGACGCGGCCCAAGCCAGGCTGGTGTCTCTGGGCGCAAGCGCGCCCAATGCTTCGCTGATTTATTCTCTTGCAGCTGTTTTCTTCTGCTGGATCCTGCTGTGGTTCCTCTGGCGGAAACGGATTTTCCTCAAGGTGTGACCGCCAGTTTCACTCCGACGGGTGTGGCCCAGTAAAATCGGCACAGCACGGCTTTTCCACGGGCTTGAATTCCATGAGTTCGATTCGTGTGAAATCAGAATCGAACAGATTCAGTTGCCACTTGCCGTCTTTGCCCATCTGGGCTTTCTCCTCTCCGTGCGGCGTCCAGCCATGCGCTTCCAACATAGCCTGCGCTTTCTTCATGTCGACCACGCCCAGTGAGATATGATTCATGACGCCCGTCACCTGCAAGTCAGGATGCGGAGGCTGGTTCAGCATATATTCCAGCCAATCGGTGCCGTCGGGAACCTGCATCGCGACCCAGTCGGTCTGGCCAGGCTGCATTCCCCCGTGCCAGTACAGACGAAAGCCAAGCAGGTCGCGGTAGAAATGATCTTCGGCGTCGCGGTTGTACACCAGAAATCCCGCATGAATCATGTGTCTCGAAATAGCAGACTCCTTCGGTGATGCGGATTCTTTGGTTTTGCCCCGCTCGACAAACTCAATACGATGCCCTTCCGGGTCGATCACATAAAAACTCAAGCTATGGTCAGAGTGCCCCTCGATGGCTGGCGCCTGCACTCCGTTCGCTATCAGATATTGACGGAGCTTGATGATATTGTTGGTGGCGAAAGCAATATGATTCAGCCGGTCGGTAGCATTGGGGTCGGGCGCGGAACTGAATCCGACCCACTGCCGGCCGACAATATAACGCTCGATCTCATCGGCTTCGACCGGCTTGGCGGAAGCCAGGCCCAGAACCCCGCCGTAGAGCTGCATCACTCCGTCCGGCGATGTGGTGTAAAAGCAAACGTGATCGATCCCGAGAATACGCGGCCGCTTCGCAGTCTGGGTTTGCGAGTAAAGCGGCAAGACGAATACGAGGGTCGCAATCGCGGCAGCGATTTTTTTCATAGCGCTCTGATTCTACTGTGATACAAACTCGCGTGGCCTTTTAAATTCCGTCCAGAAACTCACGCAGCAGCTTAGCCGTTTCGACCGGCTGCTCCCACGCTGAGTAGTGGCCCGCTTTCGGGATCACGCGCAACTGGCTATTGGGGATGTGTTGGCGCATCAACTCGGCTTCGTTCACCCCGGTAAGGATGTCTTCGTCTCCCGTTACAACGAGAGTGGGCACATTGATTGTCTTCAATGTATCGACGGAGTCCGGACGTTCGGCCATGCCGCGTTGCACTTGTGCGACGTCTTCGGCCGACATTTTCCGCATCATGCGGAGTACACCTTCGATCAGATCAGGGCGCGCCTCTTGCGTGCTTTTACCCAAGAGCCGTGGAATCATGCTCTCGAAGAAGGGTTCGGTGCCGCGCTCAATGACATCATTCGCAGCCTGCAGGCGAGCGGCCCGGGCGTCCGGAGGATCGGCAGGCGCTTTCGTGTTGCACAGACCAAGCGCGGCGACGCGCCCCCGATATTTTCTCCAGAAGTCGAAGAGTGCATACCCGCCAATCGAAACCCCTATCAGAGGAGCCCGTCCGACTTCGGCATCATCCATCACGCGCGAGATGTCGGCGGCGTGTTTGTCCATGCTGGCCGGGCCTTCGCCAACTTCTGAGTCTCCATGACCACGCATGTCGGGGAAGATGACGCGGTAGCGCGTGGCTAGACTTTCCGCCGCGGGCAGCCAAAATTCATGATTCACAGGAAACGGGTGCAGGAGAATTACAGGAGGGCCTTCACCCAGGGCACGATAAACAATTTTTGCTCCATCGCTTCTGATTTCCTGCAAAGCAGAGGAATGCATTCAGCCACTGTAACCGATTTATGCCCTAGCGGCTGCCGAGCGCGGCATAAAAATCGACAAGATTTCCATCCGGATCGCGAAAGTAAATGGATCGAGTTCCCCAAGGTTGGGTGGTGGGCGGCTTGACCCATGTTCTCACGAGACTCTGCAGTCGAGTGTATTCTGCATCGACGTCTGCGACCTCGAATTCCAGGATTGCGCTCTTGTTCCTCCCCGCATCGGTCGAGCCGGGAATATATCTTTCCTGGGCCGCCGCCGAAAATATGGCGAGCACTCCCACACCCGTGTGGAATTCGGCGTAATCTTCACCGGACCTCTGTGCTTTGAGTCCGAGAATGGGCTCGTAGAACTGAACGAGATGGTTTACGTTGTCGGTAATCAGACAGGTGTGCATCAGTCTCGGGATGTGGCTTGCCTCTGAGGACGAATGGTCCTCCACAGGCGCAGTCGCCCACAGTCCTGCAATACCCAGTGTGAGGCCAATTGCCAGGGACCAGGCGCGAGTAGTCATTATGGTGGCCCTCCGGGAAAGACTGTTCACCTGCTAGAGCTTATGAAGAAGTCGCACGCGCACTCGTGGGAGCCGCCAAGAGCAGCGGCTCTTCTGGCATGACGATCCAGGCGATGGGATAAGAGATCAGGCCGATGCCCGTCATGAAGGAAGTGATCAGCCACACCACGCGGACGACGGTCACGTCGACGTCAAAGTATTCGGCAACTCCGAGGCAGACTCCGGCAATCTTTCGTCCCTGCCTCGGACGAACCAGGCGCTTGCGTGCCACCGAAGCTCCGACGCGTGTGCCGCAATAAGCGCAAACGGCCGCATCGTCCTGAATCACTTTGCCGCAATAGTTGCAGTACATGCTCTCCCTCTCTTTTCCCAGTCTCACCTGAGAGACCCGTGGCTAAAACACAGTACGCAATTGTAAGCTGAAAGTTCCCGCTATCGCCCAGGAACATTCCCTTCGCCTTGCGCCAAGCTAACACCGTCCGACCCTGCGCGAGGCGTTGAGGATCAAAGGGGACTTCACTCCCGGTACGCTTCTCTAATATGTTCGCGGGCCTTTTCCGCAGGAGGAGTGCTGGCGTTCTCGGCGAGGACGGTCTCATACTTCTTCATCGCCAAGTCGCGCCTCTGGAGCAGATCGTACATTTCGCCGGCGGCGAGGTTGGCTTTCTGCAGCGTTTCGGGATCGGGGTCCGAAGCTGTACCGACCAATTCGTATGCCGCGGCCGCTCCGGAGTAGTCCTTCTGGCTGCGCAATAATTCGCCTAAACCCCAGGCGGAAATCTCATAATACAGAGCGCCATACTTGCCTTCGTGGCCGCTTTGCCAGACCCTGCGATAGGCGGCAGCGGCCTCGGTTGGATGGCCGGCGGCACGCAACAGATTAGCCTCTTCGAGCGGGAACAAGTAATTCCTGGGATAACGGCCAGCGAGATCGCGCATGAAGACGCGCGCCTCGTCGTAGCGATGTTCTCGGCGCAGGAACAGGGCCAGAACAACTTTCGCGTCGACGCTATTTTCACCTCTGCTATCGGCGACCTCATGCAGGTATTGCAGACCTTTTTCCTTACTTCCGCTCAGACCCACGAGCGCCACGGCCGCTTTCACGCTCCACGGTAGACTGCCCATCACGTAATTGTGCGTGCCCACCACCAGCTTGGCGTCAATGTAGTTTGGATCGAGTTCCAGCACGCGTTCGTGATCGTGACGCGCGCCAACAGCATTGCGCAGGGCGGAAAACCAGGCCCTCTCCACCAACGCGGTATAGAGCGAGAACTGCGCCCGAGTGACGCCGCGGGCGTATAACGCCTCCACGTTATTAGGAGCGGTTTTGAGTTCTTGCTCTTCGAGGTTCTCCGCGCGCTCGACTAACTGTTTAATTTGCTCCTTCACCTTGGGATCGGCAGATCGGTGGGCTTGGCCGATAAAGCTGTCACTGGCGTACTCGCCGGTATTCATCGCTCCCATGCCATAGAGCTCGCGCATCAGGACCGCAGACAGCAGGTGATTCACCGCAGAAGGGTCGTCGGGGTGATGATCGAGCACTTTTCCGAACTCCTGAATCGCCCGATCATAGTCCATGTTGTAGAAATGATCGAAGGCCATGTCGAGCAGAGGATCATGGGCGGCTGGAACCACGGCGATTGCTGAGAGGGTTGACGTGCTGGTTCCGGTTACAACGCGCGTTTGGGTGCGGGCTTGACGGGGAAGCGAGCAGAGGCTGGCGATCAAGAATAGTGTGCCGCAAAGCAGGCGTCGCGCGAATGTCCGACTCAACTGCATCCCCAAGTTTCTAGCCTTGACTCTCAGTTTAACCGAAGTTTCAGATAGCAGACCGTGCGAAACGAAGTTCCTCGCAGAAACGAAAGACGAACCCATGACGGTATGCGAGACATGCCAGAATTCGATCACGGAATCCGCGACTGGATCCAGAATTTCGCGGGACGCAAACGGCACTGAGATGACATGAGTAACTGGGGCATCTTTACGCGAGCTGGCGAGTAATAATTGCGCGGAATTCTGCGTGATAACGCAAGGGTGAACCTGCAAGTACATGAGTTGAAAACCGCTTAGTCGTGGAAGTCCTTTGGCCGTTAATTTGCGTTATTCCCAACAACGTCCCGAAGAGCTTTCTCGTTATGACTGAAGTAGCTCACGATGCGCCGCAGGAATTTTGGAGTCCACCAAATGTCGTTGCTCCTCCGTCGCAGGCTGCACTCCCCCCTGTAGCCTGCGACGGGATGGCGGATGCTTGTTCCAATTGTGGCAGCGAGTTCATGATTGGTGCGAGATTTTGCCATACCTGCGGACTACGCCGCCCCGTATTGACCACCTCCCCCATTGCTGTCAAAACCGACGCGGAAGTCATGGCTGGTCTTTGGGCCAAGAACGTAACGTGGGTAAAAACCGGGGTCAGCTGGGCTGTCGACACCTGGCACGAAATTCCCTTCCCCAATTGGCTGCACTATTTGCACTTCCATGAGATCAAGCGCTGGGTAGGCCTGCCTACCGCAGCGCTGATCGCTTTCTTCATTGGCTTGGGCTGCGTCGTGGGAGCCATTGGGGTCAGCCTCTTCTACAAGGCATCCAATCTGGCGGAATTTCAGGCGATCCAGATGTGGCGAGTGGAGTGGCTGCTCGCGGCGACCGCTTCCTTTGTCGCCGGAATCCTACTGAAGAGACCTTCCGACAACTAATCGCAGTTTAGGATTCGCTTCCCGAACCTGCCGCGCGCCGCTGCTGGTTCATGCGGTAAAGATGGTGGACTGGTCCGGTTCCTCGCCCCAAGGGATGTCCGGCTGAGATCGCTGCGGTCACATAAGTCTTGGCAAGAAGAGCGGCTTCGGCCAGGCCGCGATCCAGGGCAAGGTGGCAGGCCATGGCGGTAGCAAAGGCGCAACCCGTTCCGTGGGTGGAATTCGAGCGCTGCCGCTCCGCTCTGAAGACTTCCTGTTCGATACCGCGTTTGGTAACAAAGCTCAGGAGGTCGATGGCTTTCTCCAAATGCCCCCCGGTGACAACGACCGCCAGCGCACCCATCTCATGGAGTTTGCTGGCCGCCGCCCGCATTTCGTCCAGATCGGTAACCTTTAGCCCAGTGAGGACGGCAGCTTCATCCACGTTAGGGGTGACAACGGCGGCCAGTGGGATCAATTTTTCGATGAGCAGCTTGGTTCCGGGACGATCCAAGAGGTCGGCCCCGGAGGAGGACTTAAGTATGGGGTCGAGCACTATATTGGGTAATTTCGACTTGCCTTTACGCTCAGCGAGGAAGTCAGCCACCGCCTGGACCACCTTCCCCGTCCCCAACATCCCGATGTGGACAGCTGCAATGGAAATATCCGCAGCCAGCTCCTCCAGAGTTTGAGCGATTAGACCGGGGTCGACGGACTCTACCCGGCAAACGCCGCTGGTCGATTGGACGGTGATGGCCGTAATGCACGCAACCCCGTAGCACCCGTGAGCGGCGATAGTCTTGATGTCGGCAGTCACACCAGCTCCCGAGGAGGGGTCGAAGCCCGCGATCGTCAATACGACTGGAGGGGTTTCAGCCATTACTTTTCCGCACCAGGCTCTCCAACGAACGAAAGAAATAAAAATTGGCCCTAGCAACCTTGTACCTAAAATGCTGGCAATAAACAACTTATAAAGAAAATGCTTCTAACTAACTGAATCTATTGGAGATGAAAATTGTTCCCCAGGTGCGGGATCTCACGGAGTCACTTACTTATAAACAGTTAACTATATTGTTTTGATAGATATCATGCGTCTTTCTTATGATTAACAAGAAGTTACGTAAGATATCGATTACTACGAGATCACTATAGGTCACGTACTTTCGGGTTGACAAGAGCCAACCAGCCCACTACGATTTACAGACCGTTAACGAGAAAACCTAGCTAGGACGACTTTTTGAGTATGCGAGGAGAACTGAATGCGAAGACGTATAGCTCATGGACTGATGATCGGTCTAATGATCATCGGCCTGCGAGCGGCTCAGGGCCCGAACAACTCGGAGGCCAGTTCCGCGCCAACTAGCCCACCGCAAAATAAGCCCGAAATCCGCAAGCAGGTCGGCAAGGGTCAACCGTATCAAGTTGGGACCGCTTCTTGGTATGGAGAGTATTTCGAAGGCAAGCCCACCGCCAGCGGCGAAGATTATGACATGTACGACATGACCGCTGCCCACCCCACGCTTCCCCTTGGGAGCTATGTGCGGGTCACCAACCTGCACAACGGTAAAGCGGTAGTGGTGAAGGTCAACGACCGGGGTCCGATCGTGCCTGGCCGGATTATCGACTTGTCCTATGGAGCCGCCCAAGCTCTGCAGTTCGAACACAAAGGGCTGCAACGGGTTCGTTTGGATCTGGTAAAACCCCGGACACAACACCGGCAGATCTACGAAACCGTGGCCTACAATCACCCCTTGGCGGAAATCCGCTAAACCCTTAAACTGCTAGGGATGCAGGCAACTCTGCCCCACCTCGTCCCTGGCAGCCGTTCAAACCCGAATAATTCGCGAAGCACTGATCCGCGCCAGAGGCTGATCGTTGCCCTCGACGTATCCACGGCGGTGGCCGCACGAAAAATCGTGGCCGCGGTCGGGGATTCGGCACTGACTTATAAAGTTGGCATGCAGCTGTATACCGCCGAAGGTCCGCAACTGGTGCGGGATTTGGTGTCTTCAGGACGCCGAGTGTTTCTCGACCTGAAGTATCACGACATTCCGAACACCGTGGCGACGGCGGTACACGAAGCGGCGCAGCTGGGTGTGAGCATGCTGACGGTTCACGCCTCCGGCAGCCAGAGAATGCTGCGCGCCGCGGTGGACGCCGCGCGAACCGTGAATCCCTCATTGATCGTGCTAGGTGTTACCGTGCTCACCAGCATGGACGAAAACGATCTGGAAAAAATCGGCGTTCCCGGAACCGTCACCGACGAAGTGCTGCGGCTGGCAAGACTCGCGCTGGCGGGTGGATGCCAGGGGATTGTCACATCCGCTCGCGAGGCTGCGAAGCTGCGCGCGGAATTGGGAGATGAGTTCGCCCTCGTGACTCCCGGCGTGCGGCCCGCGGGCTCCGGCCACGAAGATCAGGTCCGCGTCGTCACCCCGGCCGAAGCGATTGCCGCCGGAGCCAGCCACATCGTGGTGGGACGACCTATCACCGGAGCAGCCGATCCGGCAGCGGCAGCGCGTGCGATTCTCGCCGAGATCGATTCCTAGCCGCATGACGATCCTGGTCACCGGTAGCAGTGGTCACTTAGGCGAAGCACTGGTCCGCACGCTAAGGGACGCCAACCGCGAAGTCATCGGCCTCGACATTGTTCCTTCGGAGTTCACCGACGAAGTCGGGTCTATCGTCGACCGGAATTTCGTTAGGCGATGTATGAAGGATGTCAACACAGTCCTCCACACCGCGACCCTGCACAAGCCGCACGTCATCACGCACAGTCGGCAGAGCTTTGTCGACACCAACATTACGGGCACGCTTAATCTGCTGGAAGAAGCCGTGCTGGCCGGGGTCCGCTCCTTCGTCTTCACCAGCACCACCAGCGCTTTCGGCAGCGCCCTTACGCCACCAGCGGGAAGCCCCGCAGCCTGGGTGACTGAGGACGTCGCACCCGTACCCCGCAACATTTACGGCGTAACCAAAACAGCGGCCGAGGACTTTTGTGAACTCTTCCACCGCAAGCTTCGACTGAACTGCTTGATCCTGAGAACCTCACGCTTTTTCCCGGAAGAGGATGACCGCAAAGAAACGCGGGAAGCGTACGACGATGCCAATGTCAAGGCAAACGAATTCCTCTACCGGCGCGTCGATCTCGAAGATGTGGTGAGCGCTCACCTGCTCGCTATCGAGAAGGCCCCTGTCATCGGCTTCGGCCGATACATCGTCAGCGCGACTACCCCGTTCACGCGGGACGATCTGCCCGAGTTGCGCTCCAACGCGCCCGCGGTGGTCCGGCGCAGGATTCCAGAATACGAGGCCGAATATGCCCGTCGCGGGTGGAGGATGTTTCCCGGCATCGATCGCGTGTATGTGAACGAACGCGCCCGGAACGATCTTGGCTGGAAACCACGATACGACTTCAGGTACGTTCTCGATAAGCTGAAGGCTGGCGCGGATCCGCGCAGTCCCCTGGCGCGAGAAGTCGGATCAAAGGGCTATCACTCAGAAACATTTGCGGAAGGACCGTTCCCCGTCGAATGAGTTCTTTTAGCTTGCGCGTCGATTATTGCGCCGCTGCCGCAGCGGTCTTGCGTAAGTCTTCCGCCGATCCCTGCAAAAGATTCCTCAGCACTGCCACCTCCGCCACAATCCCGGTGTGCAGCGCCGGATCCACATCCGGCGCAAACAAAGGGGAGTGATTCGACGGCAGCATCGTTCCGGAAGCTTTGGCTTGTGCGAACTTCTGCGGGTCTGCGCCACCGAGGCTGAAGTAGAAGCCCGGAATGCCCTGCGCGGTGAAAAAGGAGAAGTCCTCCGAAGGCGTGATCGGTTCCTCGATCACAACGTTGTCCTTACCCAGCGCCGATTCGAGCACGCTCCGCATCCGCTGCGCCAGCACTGGATTGTTGTATACCAAGTCGGTCCCTTCGTACTGGTCGATCAGCGGTGGCCGCGGCGCATTTCCCGCTTCAGCCTCGGCATTCGTAATGCGGGAGATCGCCGCCAACACTTGTTTGCGCACTTCCGTGTTCCTGGTGCGCACGGTCAAGCCCATCTCCGCCTGATCCGGAATGATGTTGTTCTTGGTTCCAGCCTGTACATAGCCCACAGTCACCACCGCCATTTCGCCCGGCTTTACTTCCCGCGACGTAATGGTTTGCAACGCCAAGATGGTTCGCGCGGCAATCACGATCGGATCAATCGCCGTCTGCGGCGCCGACCCATGCCCGCCTTTTCCGTAAATTGTGATCCGCAGCGAATCTGCATTCGTGTTGTAAACGCCGGGCGTAATTCCCACCATTCCAGCAGGAAGGGTATTACCCACGTGCATCGCTATAGCCACGTCCGGCTTGGGAAAGCGCGTCAACAAGCCGTCCGCAAGCATTGCCTTCGCGCCTCCGATCGTTTCTTCCGCCGGTTGCCCAATCAGCACGAGAGTGCCATGCCAAGTATCTTTGCTGTGGGCCATGATCGCAGCCGTACCAACAATCGCCGCCATGTGCAGATCGTGTCCGCAGGCATGCATGACCGGGACATCGCGACCAGCATCATCTTTCGCGCGAACCTTGCTTGCATAGGGGAGGCCAGTCTTTTCTTCGACTGGCAGTGCGTCGAGTTCGGTTCGCAGCATGACGGTCGGGCCCGCCCCGTTTTTCAGGATGGCGACAATCCCCGCGCCTCCGACATGCTCCGTCACTTCATAGCCGAAGCTACGCAAACGACTAGCTAACTTCGCCGCAGTTTGGCTTTCGTGTGCTGAGAGTTCCGGATGCTCGTGCAGATCCAGATAGAGAGCGTGGGCCTCGGGATAAACCTTTTCTACTTCCTTCGATGCCGAGTTCTGAGCCTGAGAGGAAGCCACTAGAGACACTAAAACGAAGAGACTCGCCAGTTTCATGGTGCACGGATGATAGCGCACGAGTCCTATCGGGCGGTAGAAGGCCGGAGATGGTCTTGGCGGGCGCTAAGCTTTAAACCGAGGTTCCAAATCCGACGAACGCGAAGCTTTCATCCTTCAATTCGCATTTTTCCTCTATGCGACCGGGTGTACAATCTCCATAGAAAGCACTGGTAAGCGCCGCTTCGTTATAGGCCCGAGGTGCTAATGAACGTCCACATCAGTTACCGGCTTCATAAAACTCCCGCCGTCGAAAAAGATATCCAACATCAGATTGAAAAACTGCGGAAACGGCTTCAGGTGTTCCGTCCGGAACTAATCCATCTCAAAGGCATGGTGGAGGAGGTCTCTGCCCGCGAAGGAACGAGCGTGTCGCTGAATTTGCGCCTGCCCTCGGGACAGATGGCCGCCCAAAGCAAAGCTTCGACCGCCGAAGCCGCAGTAAAGAGCGCGTTCGAGGATTTGCTGCAACAGGTGAACAAACATAAGCAACAGCTCCGTTCGACCCACAAATGGACGCGCCGGGGAAAGGACGCTTCAGGGCGCCGCAATCTTCCTGTGCCCTTCGAGGAAACTCTGGCCGTGGTCTTTCCTGCTACCGTCTCAGCCGAAGATGTGCGTTCTTATGTCAACGTGAATCTTCCTCGCCTGGAACGTTTTGTGGAGCGCGAGATTTACTTCCGCGAAACCGCCGATCAAGTGGCTCGGGATTCGATCAGCACAGACGAGGTGATAGACGAAACGATCGCGGCCGCACTCGGAGGTAACGGCGAAAGGCCCGGACGTGAAAAACCGGAGCGGCTGGCCCTGGAACCTTGGCTCTACCGGCTGGCCCTAGATGCGCTCGACGAACTCTCCCGCCCGGAGGGAACGAATGGCGGCGCCATTCGCCTGGAAGAATCCGCCCGGCAGCCCAACGTCAAGGCCAGTGACGAGCCCGAATTGCAATTCCATCAGCCGGACGAAGCGATCACTGAGGAGACCATCATTGCGGACGATCGCGTGGCGACGCCCGAACAGATCGTTGGCTCCGACGAGATGATGCGCTTGATCGCAGCCGCCCTGCGCGATGTGGCTTCGAACCATCGCGAGGCTTTCATTTTGCACGCCATCGAAGGCTTCGGCATCGACGAAATTTCCGCTATCACCGGCATCCCGCCGGACCGCGTATTGCACTCGATTTCTGCCGCGCGCGACCACCTGCGCAAATCACCCCAGTTTGTCGGTCAATTCAAGGGGCGGTTCGCGCCCACGGGGACCGCGTAGATCCAATTCATTGGGAAAGGAAGTGGGACAGCGAATGATCACCCGCGAACAAATTCAGGAACTGGCGCAATTTGAAGATCAGGGAGCCTGCGCTCTAAGTTTCTACTTTCAGCCCACGGCGCCACGCAATAAAGCTCACAAGGAAGAAACAATTTTGACCAAGGATCTTGCCCGGGAGGCGTTGCGACGGGTGCAAAGTAAGAACAAAAATAAAGAGGAAAAAGAAAAGTCCGAATCCGTGCGAGCCGATATTGACCACATCCTACGCTTGTCGCAGGATCTGCGGGGCAACGGCACGCATGCCAAGGCGGTCTTCGCCTGTGCCGCACAAGACTTTTGGCGCGAGTATGATCTTCCGCCACAACTCGACGGCACGCAACTTCTGGTGAATCGTCACTTTCACCTGAAGCCTCTGGCCCACCTGCTGGGAGCATTCCCTAGCCTGGGCGTTGTACTGCTCGATCGCCAGCGGGCGCGGTTGTTTGATCTGCGTCTCGGCGAGTTGAACGAACAACTGGATTTTTTCCATCCGCTTCCCCGTCGTGGCCGCGGCGACGGCTTCGCTGGGTATGACGGAGGCCACGCCGAGCGTCGTGTCGCCGACGAAGCCCGCCATCATTTCAAAAATATCGCGGAGGTACTGAAGAACGCCCTGGAAAAACATGTTTTCGAAAAGTGGATCGTGGGCTGCCAGGATACTCACTGGTCCCAATTCCAGCCCCTGTTGCATTCCGACGTTGCGCAGCGGTTGCTGGGCCGCTTTTCTGCCGAAGTCACACATGTAGGCCGGGATGAAATCCGATCGCAAGCCGAAAATATCTTCGCCACCTGGCAGAAGAAGCGCTGCAGTGAAGTGGTTCGCGAAACCATCGGCCAGGCTCGGAGCAATGGTCGCGGCGTCACCGGATTGCGGCGCGTGCTGCGCTCCCTGGAGTTGGGCGAGGTACAAACCCTGCTGATTGGGGATCACTACGTTGCTCAAGCCGTAGAGTGCACCGGCTGTGGCCATCTCGACGCTCACCTCGTGAACTTCTGCCCGATCTGCGGCCGGGAAACTCGCGAGCTCGTTGACGTTGCCGAAGCGATTCTGCCGTGGGTGATCCGCCGCGATGTCGAAATGTTCTACGTAAAGGACGATCCCGAACTCGACGCTGTCGGAAACATTGCCGCTCTCTTGCGCTTCCGCTCCACGCAGAGCAACAAGATCCATTCCATCGCCGAAGCTGGGGACAAACTCTCCTTGGGGCGCCAAGCTGGACGAGTAGGCCGTTACCGCGGACTAGCCAATGGTTGATTTTGTCAGATGATCAATCCGGGAAGGCGCCAGTCCTTGTCGCGATCGGTGCGAGCCTGCCGGAGGGGTCGGGCTTTTGATGATTCAGGCGAAGAACTCGGGCTTAAGGACTACAGGGACGCCATGCCGCGTGATATGCTTCCCGCTTTCATACAAGCAGGAGGCACATGCCATTCTCTCGCCGCGATTTTGTTAAGACCTCAGTGCTGGGAACAATTGCCGCCGGAATAGGAACGCCCGCCAAAGGTGAAAACGCTGAACCAAATGCTGCTTCGCAGCAACGGGATGTTCAAGCGGGTTCATACAAGCGACCCATCATTGTTTGTGCGAATAACGGATATGCATACCTTGAGAATGCTTTCGCTTTCCTGAAAAGCGGAGGCGACACACTCGATGCCGCCCTCAAAGTGGTGAAAGGTCCGGAAGACGATCCCAATGACGATACCGTCGGCCTCGCCGGAATTCCGAACGAAGAAGGCGTAGTTGAACTCGACGCCTGCTGTATGCATGGACCCACGCGTCGCGCCGGCTCGGTCGGCGGCGTGCGCAACATCAAGAACGTATCGCTGGTGTCGAAGGCCGTGATGGAGCACACCGGACACGTCATGCTGGTTGGCGAGGGCGCCGAACGATTTGCCGTGGCCGTTGGCTTTCCCCGCGAAAACCTGCTCACCGAACGTTCCCGCAAGATCTGGTTGTTGTGGAAGGAATTTCACTCGACCGACGACTGGTGGGGACCTGGCCTCGCCGATCCGCACTGGCAGCCGCCTGCGACCGATCCCTCGATCAAGGACAAGCCGCAGTCCGAACTGCGGCGAGAGAGAATCCAGAACCTGCAGGCACGCGCCGCCGATCTCGGCATCAAACCGGAAGAGCAATGGTCGGCTGTCCGCAAAGTTTTGTTTCCTCCAACTGGCACGATCCACTGCTCTGCCCTGAACGAAAAAGGCGAGATCTCCGGCTGCACCACGACTAGCGGGTTGGCCTTCAAACTTCCCGGACGTCTCGGCGATTCGCCCATCATCGGGGCAGGTTGCTATACCGATCAAGATGTGGGATCCGCGGGCGCGACCGGCAGCGGCGAAGAGAATATCAAAGTCTCCGGCGCACATACGATCGTCGAGAACATGCGCCACGGCATGTCGCCCCACGAAGCGGGAATGGAGGCGCTCAAGCGCATCGTCCGCAACTACAGCGGCGACACGAACAAGCTACGCTTTCTCGACATGACGTATTACATTCTACGAAAAGACGGCGCTTACGCCGGTGTATCCCTGTGGGAGGGATATTCGAAGGGCCATCCGCACAAGATTGCCATCCACGATGGCAACTTGCGGGCTGAGGCGACCGTGAGCCTGTTCAAGGGATATTCGCAGGAGTTCCCGCCATTCCCCGAGATCCCCGAGGATCTGAAGAAGGGTTCGGAGTATCTGAAATAGCCAATCGCTACGCGAACCTCACCTTCACATCCGGCCCTTTCTCCAGGTGAATGCTTTCGATGAAGCGCACCTTGCCGGTCTGATGGGTAAGGATCACGGAAGACGTCCGCGTGCCTTCGCCGAAGAAGCGGACGCCTTTGAGCAGCGCGCCGTCGGTAACCCCGGTTGCGGCGAAGATGAGTTGCTTGCCGGGAGCAAGATCTTCCGCTTCGTAAATGCGATTCTTGTCTTTAATGCCCATTCGAGCGAGGCGCTCTTCCTGATCGGGCTTTACCACCAGGCGCCCCAGCATGTATCCGTTGAGGCAGCGAATTGCGGCGGCGGTAATTACGCCCTCCGGCGCGCCCCCTGAGCCCATGACCGCATGCACGCCCGTTCCGATCACGGCCGCGGCTATGCCCGCGGAAAGGTCACCATCGCCGATCAGACGAATGCGGGCACCGGCGACGCGTATGTCAGAGATCAATTTCTCGTGGCGCGGACGATCGAGCACGATCACCACCAGGTCTTCCACGTCACGCTCTAATCGTTTGGCAATATTCTTCAGATTGTCGGCCACCGGCGCATCCAGTTCGACCGCATTCTTGCAGGATGGTCCGACCACAATCTTCTCCATATAACAGTCGGGGGCATTGAGCAGGCCTCCGCGTTCTGAAGCCGCGAGTACAGTGATCGATCCGGGCGCCCCGGTGGCGCATAGGTTTGTGCCCTCGAGCGGATCGACGGCGATATCGACCTCAGGCACTTCGCGACCGTCGGGAAATTCGGCGCCCACTTTTTCCCCGATATAGAGCATGGGAGCCTCGTCGCGCTCGCCCTCGCCAATGACGATGGTTCCACGCATCGGGATGCAGTCCATGGATTGCCGCATCGCCTCGGTCGCCACCTCGTCGGAGAGCTTGCGCTCGCCCTGCCCCATGGTGCGGGCAGATGCGATGGCTGCCACTTCGACGACACGTAGGAATCGCGACGCGAGATCGCTTTCGATGTTTTGGCCAAAACTCCGGGCTTTATTTTCTGGTCGAGTTTGCGTAACCATAGAAGCCTCCCAAGAGCCATGACTGGCATGGCCACCCACAACGGCACCGCGCATAATGCTCCATCGGAGAAGTCCCCGTCAAGCAGAACAACGCTGTAGAGCCAGCGGGATTGGGCTGGGCGTTTCCACACGTAGCGGGTCTGCGCTCAGAACAGGGCCGAGATGTTGAGAGACCCAACAGTAAAGAGGAAAAGAACGCTTATCGCAATCCAAATACGGGCTACGGGTCGCAATCCGCCCGTGGTATTCTCTTACCCCTGAATCGGAACCAGCCCATGCCCGAAACTCGCCCGCTGACCTTGCTCTGCGTCACGACCTACGAAAAAGGCCAGGAGTTTATGCGGGAGTGCAAGCGCTCGGGCTGTCGTGTCTTTCTGTTGACTGCGGAAAAGCTGCGCGATGCCGATTGGCCTCGCGAAAGCCTGGAAGACATCTTCTATCTTCCTGCTGAACTTCCACTTGCGGATATTGTTAAGGCAGTCACGCACCTGGCCCGGACACAGAAAATCGATCGCATCGTGGCACTCGATGAGTACGATATGGAAACGGCCTCCACTCTGCGCGAACACCTGCGCGTTCCCGGCATGGGGCTGACGACCATGCGCTATTTCCGCGACAAGTTGGCCATGCGCATGCGCGCTTTGGACCGCGGCGTGCGCGTCCCGGATTTCGTCCCTGTCTTCCATCACGAAGACATTCGTTATTACCTCGATCATGTTTCGGGCCCGTGGGTGCTGAAGCCGCGTCAGGAAGCCTCGGCAATCGGAATCAAGAAGATTCACGTAGCAGACGAACTCTGGCCGATTCTCGAACAATTGGGAGAAAAGCAGTCAGCCTATCTCTTGGAAAAGTTCGTTCCCGGCGAGGTTTATCACGTTGATTCGGTCGTCTCCGAGAATGAGGTTGTCTTCGCGAACGTCAGCAAGTATGGCAAGCCGCCTATGAATGTAGCGCAGGGAGGCGGAGTTTTCACCACGTTCACGGTACCTCGCGGGAGCGATGCCGAGACCGGCTTGCGTCAGATCAACCGCGATTTAATTGCCGCGCTCGGACTCGTGCGCGGCGTAGCCCATGCCGAATTCATTCAGGCATACGCGGACGGAAATTTCTACTTCCTCGAGTGCGCGGCTCGTGTCGGAGGAGCTTACATCAACGAGATGGTCGAGGCAGCTACAGGCATCAATCTCTGGCGGGAGTGGGCTCGGATCGAGATTGCCGGAGGAGACGGAACCTACAAACTTCCGCCTGCTCGAGAGGAGTATGCGGGTGTGATTCTTTCGCTGGCTCGCCAGGACGATCCGGATACTTCGAGCTACAACGATCCCGAAGTGTTCGTGCGAATCAAGAGGCACCATCACGCAGGATTGGTGTTGCGGTCGACTGACCCGCAGCGCCTGCCGGCGCTGCTGGAAAGCTACGCTGAGCGATTCGCGCGTGAGTTTCTTGCCGTCGAACCGCCGCGGGAAAAGCCAACTGCGTAACGTCTAGTTCAATCGCCTAGAACGCGTCGATCCCCGTTATGCTCTGCCCGATGATTAGCGAATGCACGTCGTGCGTGCCCTCATACGTTTTCACTGATTCCAGGTTCATCATGTGCCGCATGATGGGGTAGTCGTCGGCGACGCCGTTGGCGCCGAGAATATCGCGCGCGATTCGGGCGCACTCCAGGGCCATCCAGACGTTGTTACGCTTCGCCATTGAGATGTGCTGGTGCTCCACTTTGCCTGCGTCTTTCAAACGTCCCACCTGCAGCACCAGCAGTTGAGCTTTCGTGATCTCGCTGATCATCCATGTGAGTTTGTCTTGTACAAGCTGATGCGACGCGATGGGCTGGTCGCGCCACTGCTTGCGCAGAATCGCATACTGCAGAGCGCAGTCGTAGCATGACATGGCCGCTCCAATCGCACCCCATGCGATCCCATAGCGAGCCTGGTTCAGGCACATCAGCGGAGATTTCAGCCCGTCGCTTTTCGGAAGGAGATTGGACTCGGGGATATGCACATCCTGTAGAGACAATCCCGAAGTGACCGAGGCGCGGAGCGACCACTTGCCGTGAACATCGTCGGCTGAGAAGCCGGGACGGTCAGTTTCAACCAGAAAGCCGCGAATCCGGTTGTGTTCGTTCTCCACCTTGGCCCAGATGATGGCAACGTCAGCAATAGTGCCGGAGGTGATCCACATCTTCTCGCCGTTGAGAATGTATTCGTTCCCCACTTTGCGAGCCCGCGTGAGCATGCCGCCGGGATTCGAACCAAAACCCGGTTCGGTCAATCCAAAGCAGCCGAGCTTCTCTCCTTTCTGCATGGGCGGAAGCCAGGTCTGCTTCTGTTCCTCGCTGCCAAATTCATAGATGGGATACATGCAAAGCCCCGACTGCACGCTGACAAAGCTACGCACGCCGGAGTCGCCACGTTCGAGCTCCTGCGTCATCAGTCCGTACTCGACATTCCCCATGCCCGCGCAGCCATAGCCTTGCAGCGACGCCCCAAAGAACCCGAGCTCGGCCATGGGCTTGACCAGTTCACGCGGAAAACGGCCGGCACGGTTACACTCTTCAATAATGGGGACGAGATTCTCCTCGATAAACTGGCGCGTAGTATCTCGAACCAGGCGCTCCTCTTCGGTGAGCAAAGTATCAAATTGGATAAAATCGACACCGCGAAATTTAATGGCGGACATGATGATCTCCGTGACTGAATGGATCTCTAGTCGGGACTACCGGCACAGCCAGAGGTTTGCCACCCCAGAATCCGCGTGCGCAGAAGGGCAAACATAAGACGGTAGCAGGCAGCGGGGAGAGAGGTCAACGCGGACCGGGAGGACAACCAGCACGCCCTTACTGTAAAATTAAGAGCGACGGAAGAGGACCAAGACGCAGTCGCAGAGTCTTCCTCAGTGGATTGCCGGGTTTCCGGGCTCACGATTTCTGAAACATCCCATCCACAAGCATTCGCACGCAGCTAAGGCGGATCGAACTGCGTAATTGAGATTAGGAGAAACGCATCATGGCAGTTGGAGCGAAGATCGCAAAAACAGCAGATCGAAAGAAAGTGATGGACACCAGCAAGAGCACGGATTGCCCGAAGTGCGGCAAATCGACGCGCATCGTCAAACGCATGAAGGATCGGGAACGCGGCGTGCCGGGCGGGATTTACATTTCCTGTTCCGCCTGCGAGTTTTTCGAGAAGCTGTAAGCATAGATCGTATTGAGTGGCCGGAGTAGTAGGGATCGGCTTCCCTGCTCCGGCCTTTTCTTCGTCGGCCGGAAAATGATCTGAAGGCCTGCCTTACACCGCAACAGTGACGGAGGTTTCCGTCCGGGTTACCGGCCGGTACAACGTGTCGCGCTCGATGGGTTCTCGACCGGCAGCGCGGATCAGGCGTTCCAGTTCTTCGCGGCGCATCCCCTGCGGCGTAGTCGCGCCTGCGTCGTGGTAAATCTTTTCTTCGATCACCGTACCATCCATATCGTCGGCGCCAAAGCGCAACGAGATCTGCGCAATCTTTGCCGTCATCATCTGCCAATACGACTTGATGTGAGGAAAGTTGTCGAGCACCAGGCGGCTCACTGCGATCTGCTTGATGTCAAGCATGCCCGTGGTTTTCGGCAGATGCTGCAACGGTGTGTTATCGGGATGGAACGCCAGCGGGATGAAGGTTTGAAAGCCGCCGGTCTCGTCCTGCAGGGCTCGCAGTTTCACCAGATGGTCCACGCGGTCCTCATCGTTTTCGACGTGGCCGTAGAGCATGGTCGCATTGGACTTCAGCCCAATCTGGTGTGCGAGTCTTGCGGTGTCGAGCCATTGATCGCCGTCGATCTTGTGATCGCAGATGATATGGCGAATTCGGTCGGCAAAGATTTCCGCGCCGCCGCCGGGAAGCGAGTCCACGCCAGAAGCTTTCAGTTGTTCCAGGGTTTCGCGAATGGAAAGCTTGGCCCGCTTCGACAGATACGCGACCTCGACCATCGTGAAAGCTTTCAGGTGGACTTGCGGGAAGCGTTGCTTCAAGCCTGAGCACAGATCGAGAAAATACTGAAATGGCAAATCGGGATGCAAGCCTCCGACGATGTGAAACTCGGTGACCGCCTCACTGTATCCAGAGGCCGCCGTTTCGAACGCCTCCTCAAGCGCCATCGTGTAGGCCCCCGGCGCATCTTTCTTGCGGCCGAAGGCGCAAAGCCGGCAGGCTGCGATGCACACATTCGTGGGATTGATATGGCGATTGACGTTGAAGTAGGTCTTGTCGCCATGCATACGCTCGCAAACGTGATTGGCCATCCAGCCCACGGCGAGCACATCGCCGGTGCGGTAGAGCGTAAGGGCGTCGGCGAAATCAAGGCGGTCGCCGGCCATTACTTTGGCATGAATCGGCTCCAGCCTGGGATCGTCAGTTTGAAACGGATGGTGCTGGCGCGAGGAAAGCATCCATTTGATGATATCGCAGGAGTGCGCCGGAAGTCACAAAAACAGGGGGTTAATGGCCTGCAATGATCCGGTCACTTACCTTGTCGTACTCCGCTTCCGGGATAATATGCCGCGCCACCAGCTCATGCGCATCCTTGAAAGGCCGCTGTGCGATGATGCGGTCCGCTTCGTGGTCGGTAAGACCAGGCAGCTTGAGCAGATCTTCGCGGGATGCATTGTTGATATTGATGGCCTTGTCGCTGCTCATGCCTTCCTTCACGCCCTCGGCCACGGCCTTGGCATCACGCCTCATGGTTTCCGTGGCCTGAGCCGTGCGCTCCCGGATTTCGTCAGGGTTATCTTTGTTGGTGGTACAGGCCGAGATAGAAGCCAGCATCAAGGCTAGTGTGACGAAACACATCGAGCGGAAATAAGAAGCTTTCATGAGGTTGAGATGCGATGCCGCCATTCGCGGTTGTTGGCAACCTTCCCCTGGGCTCAATTTTGGTTTGAAGGCTTTCGAAGGTTACCCTCCCATTCCCGCGTGCATCGAATATTCGAGATGGTATCGTGCGCCCGCGTCCTTACTCTCCGAATGGGATGAAGGAGGTTGTTCATGAAAACAGTTATGACCCGCATTTTCTCGGCCGTTCTGATGGCGGGTGTGGCGCTTGCGCAGAACAGCGCGACACCAAGTGCCAGTTCTCCTGCGTCCGAACCGCAGGCGCCTGCGCAAGCAGGCCCGGTCTCGCGAATCGCTCCCGGTAGCGTCATTCCGGTATCGCTGACCAAGACCATTGACGCCAAGAAAGCGAAGACCGGCGACGAAGTGGTCGCGAGAGTTACGCAAGATATGAAAAACACTAACGGCGAAATTATCGTCGCCAAGGATACGAAGGTGATGGGGCACGTCACTGAGGCGCAGGCACGGAACAAAGAACAGAAAGAATCTCAGGTGGGCATCGCGTTCGACCGCGCCGTGTTGAGGAATGGCAGCGAGATGCAAATGCCCATGTCCATCCAGGCCATCATCGGTCCCCAGAATGGTGGCCCGCAGAATAATCAAAGCAATGCGGGCGCCGGAACCGCCGACACGTCCGCATCCAGTTCCGGCGCAAGTCCGATTGGCCAGCGACCCGGTATGGCGGGGTCCGCGCCCACTTCGGCGCCATCATCATCAGCGGGCGGCGACACGCCCACCGACGCCCAGCCTGGAACCAAGGCGCGCCCTCCGATTACAGCGCAGACGCAAGGCGTGGTGGGGATTTCCAATCTAACTCTTACCCCCGCGGCAACGCAGAACAACACCCAGGGATCGGTAGTCACTTCTGAAAAAAATAATGTGAAGCTGGAAAGCGGTACTCTGCTGCTGCTCCGCGTGAATTAACGAACTCATTGAGCGACAGAGACGATGGCCGCAAAGCCGTCGTTTCTCCCCTCACGACCACAACAGAAGTACTCTTCCCGTTCTTCAAGTCCTGTACAATTTTCCTTCCCATGAAGTCGTTAACAAAAGTGTGTTTCGCGGTGGCCGTTGCGATCACCCTGACCTTGGCGGCGCAAGCCGAACCGATCGCTCAGCTCAAAGCCACCGGCTACGTCAACGACTTCGCGCACGTTCTGGATCAGAACAGTATCGCGCAGATGGATGAGATCTGTCGGCAGATCGACGAGAAGGCACATGCCCAGATCGCCGTCGTAACCATCAAGTCTCTCGACGGAAGCGATATCGAAAGTTACGCGGTAGATCTTTTTCATCAATGGGGAGTGGGTAGCAAGCCCACCAATCGCGGAGTGCTGATTCTCTACGCGATTAATGACCACCGCGCCCGCATTGAGGTGGGCTACGGACTGGAGCCAATCCTGCCCGACGGGAAGGTGGGTGGATTTCAGCGTGAAGCCATCCCGCTGATGCGAGCGGGCGCCTACAGTCAGGCGCTGCTTCTAGTCACCGAGCGCGTTTCCAACGTCATCGCGCAGGACGCAGGAGTTCAGCTCACCACGCCGCTATCCGCGCCAGCTCCACCGGAGCGGGCAGAGCCTTCTGGCGGAGGGATATCCGCCGGTGGTGTCGTCCTGCTGATTGTCATTGTCTTGATCGTTCTATTCACCCCACTCCGCAGCGTTCTTTTCTGGATTCTCTTCTCCGGAATGTTCGGCGGTGGTGGCAGGGGCGGTGGAGGCTGGGGTGGAGGCGGATTCGGTGGTGGCGGGGGTTTTGGTGGATTTGGTGGTGGCAGTTCCGGCGGCGGTGGTGCAAGCAGCAGTTGGTAATCAGTGAGGACTCAAATGGTTCCTGAAAAAAAGATTAGCGAATTCGTCAGCCGGTTGCGTGAGGCCGGTGGAGCGAACCTGGAAAGTGTCATCCTTTTCGGATCGGCGGTGGCGGGAGATTTTCACCCCGAGTTCTCGAATGTGAATCTGTTCTGCGTGCTTCGCGACTGCTCATTTTCTGCTCTGCAAGCACTCACGCCCGTCATGAAATGGTGGGACGCGCAGAAGCAGCCGCCTCCCCTATTCATGACCCGGGACGAGATCCTCCACTCCGTTGATGTATTTACGATCGAGCTAATTGACATGAAGCAGCACCACCGCGTTCTTTTTGGGGAAGACTTTCTGCGGACGCTCGCAATGCCGCCGAATCTGCATCGCGTGCAGGTGGAATATGAACTGAGAGAAAAACTCGCCTTGCTGCGTCAGCATTTGCTTCTCGCTACGGGCAACGACTCGCGCATGTGGGACGTACTGACCCGATCGGTTTCCTCATTCGCCACGCTGTTCCGCCACGCGTTGATGGTGCTTGGCCACGATGCGCCAGTCGGGAAGCGCGAAGCGGTTGAAGCGCTGGCTCAACAGATTGGATTTGATCCCTCCGGCTTTTTGCATGTGCTCGACGTCAGAGAGCAAAAAGCGGAGCGTAAGAAGCTCGATGTTGCAGACGTCTTCTCACGATATCTGACAGCCCTGGAGCAGGTAACAGCGGCTGTTGATAAAATGCTGGATTCCGGAACCGGACAATCTTCGTAGAGTCGATTCGTGCATTTCAGGAGAACATCATGAGCAAGGGACTCATCGCAGTCGTGGTCGTGATCGCAGTTATTCTGTTGATTGTTCTGTTCGCTTTTGGCCAGTACGTCAGCGTAAAGAATACGCTGGTCAGCAAGAATGAGGCTGTGAAGGCGGCGTGGTCGCAGGTGGACATTGTGCTGCAGCGTCGTGCCGACCTAATTCCAAATCTGGTCGAGACAGTGAAGGGCTACGCACAGCAGGAGCAAACGGTTTTCGGCGATATCGCAAAAGCACGTTCTGCGCTGCTTTCCGCGGGCTCCCCACAGGAAAAGATTGCTGCAAACGGACAACTTGACGGAGCGCTCGGACGCCTGCTGCTCATTGTCGAAAACTATCCTCAGTTGAAGTCCAATGAGAATTTTCTCCGTTTGCAGGATGAACTCGCCGGCACTGAGAATCGTATCGCGGTCGAGCGTAAGCGTTATAACGACACGCTGCGCGACTACAACACCTACGTGCAGCAGTTCCCCAACAGTTTCTTTGCTGGCATCGCAGGATTCAAACCCAACGAAGCTTACTTCGAGGCTTCGGAAGGATCGCGCGTGGCTCCGAAGGTGAACTTTTCAAGTCCAGCGACAACGGCGCCGCAAGCGACTCCTCAGCCTGCGCCCGTGCATTAGAAGTTCTTGGAGAGAAGCTGACAGCGGCTGGGTTTCACGCGGGCAGATCCCAGCCTTCGTCTTTCATTCTTTTGTTCGTCCACTGCTGTAGCTGTGCGAACAGCGCGGGATCGATGACCGCGAAGCGAAGGCCTACACGCCCTTCGTCGCCCATCCACACGATCCGCGCCTTGGCTCGAAAGACGTGCTCGGTATCAGGCAACGGAAAACTGACTTCGAGTAGCCCAGCGAAGCGCATCGGTTCTTTCAGGCCGTCAAGTCCCATTCCGCCTGTGCTCAGATTCACGCCTTGAACACACGCCTCGTCTCCCTGCTGGTTCTTCAGCGTAACGTTCAGCTGAATGCGGGCACGGAAAAACTTCTGCTGGTCGAGGCTGATGAAACCCAGAGGATTTGTGCCGTCTCCGGGCGCGACGCTGATGTTGTACTCCTTGAGTTTGCGGCTGAGTGTCCGTCGCGAAATGCCCAGTTGCTCTGCCGCTTGCCCGCGATGGCCGCCGCTTCTCTCGAGGGCGCGGATGATCATCTGCTCTTCCATGCTGTCGAGGTTCCCGATCGGCATGGATGCAGTCTGGCGAAGAGCGGCCGGGCTGCCGGACATCGCATCTGCGATCTGAGAGGCTTGGATCTCGGGATGGTTGGCTTGCACAGCAACTCTTGCCACCAGGTTTCGTAGTTCCCGAACGTTGCCCGGCCAGGAGTGGGAGAGCAATGCGGTGACAGCATCGGCCGCGAACGAACTATCCGGAGTTTTGAGTTTAAGAAAGTGCTCAGCCAGAGCCACGACATCCTCGGGGCGCTCACGCAGCGGCGGTACGCGGAGTTGAAACTGTCCCAGGCGATGAAAAAGGTCTTGGCGAAAACGGCCGGCCGCGACTGCCCCTTCCAAATCCTGATTCGTGGCGGCGACGATGCGAACGTCCACTTTAGTCTTGTGATGCCCGCCTAGCCGGTAAAAGGGATAACCATCCAGCACCCGCAGCAACTTGACCTGCGTGTGCAGTTGCAGCTCTCCAATTTCGTCGAGAAACAGCGTGCCCCGGTCAGCCAGTTCAAACAGGCCAGGCTTGGAAACATCAGCGCCGGTGAAAGCGCCCTTTTCATACCCGAACAATTCGCTCTCCACCAGATTCTCGGGAAGCGCTGCGCAGTTAATGTCGACCCACGGCCGGCTGCGCCGATGCGAGGCTTTATGAATCGTGCGAGCGATCAGCTCCTTGCCGACTCCAGTTTCTCCCGTAATCAGAACCGTCTCAGTATGCCCGGCCACGCGATCCACCATGCGCATGAATCTGTGCATCAGGGGACTGGCGAGAACAAAAGCCGAGCCGTCAATCTCGCGAGACTCGGTATGCGGCGCTTCCCCGTCTTCTTGTCCATCTGCCGGGAGGTGCTGTTTGCCTGTATCCGATGGCTGGGCGTTTTGTGAAGCTGGCAAGAACAGAGCGATCATGCCGGTCGCAGCGGATCTGCCATCTCGCAATAACGTGACCAACAGCTCGCCAGTCAGTTCTTTTCCGGATTTGTCTTTGTGCTGACAGGGGCAGCGATAACATCCACTGCCTAAGACCGCCGCTAGGATGTTCTCGAAACTGCTCGCGGTTGACGCGAGAGCCGCCAGTGATTTTCCGAGAATATCCGGGGGAGCGAGGCCGAGGAGCGCCAACGCAGCCGCGTTATACCCGGTAATCGTGCCCTTGAGATCGGTCGACAATAGGGGTATCGCCGCGGAAAACCGGGAATCGGGGGCGATTGCCGGAGCCGCCCCGAAAGCTTGACCACTCCCGGAGCCAGCCGCTTCCGGCGGTTGCTGCGAATTGAGATCCAACAGTGACATCTCTGTGCGTTTGGACTTGATGTTGACACAGAGAACCACGGTTGCAGGAAGTATGCAGCCTGCGCGCGTAACGAAGGTAATTAGTTACCGGTCCACGCAGACCCATCCAGATTTAAAACACCGTCACGCGAATAGCCAAAAAGCGCAATCGATCTTTGTAGTGTTACCACGGTAAGCTTCTTATCCCCCTTTTATGACAATAGGATCGTGATGATCAGACCTCAACCCGAGGTTGCGTGGAACAGCTCGTTCCAGGCAACGCGGGAGGTGTGTTTGCAGGGCGCCGCAACGAACGATCTTATGTCCGCGAAGACGAAATTGTTTGTCGGAATCACCGCCTCGGTCGGCCTGGCGGTGCTGTGCTCCGCGGTCTGGCACTGGCAGTCCGCCGATCTCGCTCGCTTTCTCTGCTATCTGGCGGTCGCCGTCTTAGCCTCCGGCCTGAAGGTGCAATTACCCGGCATCGACGGCACTATGTCCGTAAATTTTCTCTTCATCCTGCTCGGCGTAGTGGAGTTGACTCTGCCGGAAACACTCGTCATCGGCTGCACGGCCAGTCTGGTGCAGAGCGTATGGCAGGCTCGAAAAAAGCTGGATCCAATCAAAGTAATCTTTAACGTTTTCGGGATGATGGCCAATGCCAGCGCGTTGTGCTACGTAACCTACCACCGGCTCGATGCCAGAATGGCCGCCAATAAGCCCGTGCTGCTGATGGTGGCGGCGCTGGTTTTCTTCCTGGCAAACACACTGCCAATTTCCGTGATCATCGCTCTAACGGAAAATAAATCGGCTCGCAAGATTTGGTCCGAGTGTTATTTCTGGTCATTCCCCTACTACATGGTTGGGGCCGCGGCCGTGGGACTGGTAGGGGTCATCAACCGCCGCGCCGGATGGCAGACGTCCCTTCTGGTTCTGCCGTTGATTTATTGGGTTTACCGTTCCTATCGCCTTTATCTGGCGCGACTCGAGGCCGAGAAGGACCGCGTCGAAATCGAGAAGCGGCACGTCGAGGAAATCGCGTCGCTGAACATGCGTACCATTGAGGCGCTGGCGCTCGCCATCGAAGCCAAGGATCACACCACGCACACGCATCTGCAGCGTGTACGGACCTACGCCGTAGAAATCGCGAAAGAAATCGGCCTGTCGCCGGATGAAATCGAAGCTCTACGCGCAGCCGCTCTTCTGCATGATATCGGCAAGCTCGCGGTTCCAGAACACATCATCAACAAGCCGGGCAGGCTTACTCCGGAAGAGTTCGAGAAGATGAAAGTTCATCCCCTAGTGGGAGCCGAGATTCTCGATCGTGTTGCTTTCCCTTACCCGGTGGCGCCCATCGTGCGCTCGCACCATGAACGGTGGGACGGGTCAGGATATCCGGCAGGCCTTGCCGGAGCAGAGATTCCAATCGGCGCTCGAATTCTGGCTGTGGTCGATTGCCTTGACGCTCTCGCCTCCGATCGCCAGTATCGCCCCGCGATGCCGCTCGATCAGGCCATGAACAAGGTCAAAGAGCGGGCTGGCTCTTGGTTTGATCCCACCATCGTGGCGCTTCTCGAGAATCGTTACGTGGATCTCGAACGCATCGCTCAAACCCATGAGGCCGGTTTCATTCCATCCGGATTCTCTAGAGGTCTCCGCGTAGAACGCGGCTTGGCTCCGGCCACCGGATTCGAGAGACAGGCCGAAAACACTCAATCCGAATCCGATTTCCTCACCTCGATCGCATCCGCGCGACAAGAGGCGCAAGCCATGTTCGAGCTGAGCCAGGACCTGGGAAACTCACTCAGCCTCAGCGAAACGCTCTCCGTGCTGTCCATGCGATTGCGCAAGTTGATTCACTACGACTCCATCGCCGTGTTTGTAAACCGCAATGGCTGGCTCCTGCCGGAACTGGTAAGTGGAGAGAATTTTCGCGTGCTGTCGTCGTTGAAAATACACATGGGCGAGGGCTTGTGCGGCTGGGTCGCGGAAAACTGCAAACCGATCATCAATGGGAACCCACAGGTGGAAGCAGGATTCAGCGCTGATCCGGAAAAATTTGCAGCCCTGTCGTCGGCGCTGGCCGTTCCGTTGGAGGGGTTAAACGGCGTAGTGGGCGTGCTCGCCATGTATCACGCGAATCAGGATGCCTTTACTCCCGACGACTTGCGAATTCTGCTGGCCGTCGCCTCGAAAGTGGCTCTTTCGGTCGAGAATGCGCTGAAGTACCAGCAGGCTGAGAGTTCAGCGACCACCGATTTCCTGACCGGCCTGCCAAACGCCCGGTCACTGTTCGTCCATCTGGCGCAGGAAGTGTCCCGCTGCCGTCGCATGAAGACATCGCTCGCCGTCATGGTCTGCGACATCGATGGGTTAAAAAAGATCAACGACTCCTTCGGACATCTGGAGGGCGACAAGTTACTGCGCGAGTTCAGCATTCGATTGAAGGAAGCCTGCCGCGGATACGATTACGTAGCGCGCATGGGCGGCGATGAGTTTGTAGTCACCGCACCAGGACTCACTCCGGAAGCCGCCGCCGAGAAGGCCAGCCGCTTGAACGATGCCGCCATCGAGGCGGGACGCCACACCTGCGGGCGAGAGGTGACTACATTAAGCGTGGGTACGGCGTTCTGTCCGGAAGACGGCTATGACGTCGAGGCCCTCCTCGCGGAAGCCGACCGTCGGATGTATTCCGTAAAACAAAACCACTACGCTCAGGCCGCCGCCGCACCCTCTTTGATGCAGGGCGCTTCGGGGAAATAAATGCTGAAATCAAGAATTGCCGGGCACGCCCTCGCGCTCATAGCCACCGTTCTGCTCGGAGGCTTTCTTTCCGCCACATTGGTAAGGCTTGCGCCGGGTTTCGATGCGGATGAGCAACAACTCGATCCTCACCTGAGCGCCGAGAGCGTGCAGGCGTTGCGGGCAGCCCGGCAACAGGATCACAACGTGTGGCGTTTCTATTTCTCCTACATGAATCGTGCGGTGCATGGCGACCTCGGCACTTCTCTCGCGTTGGCGCAGCCCGTGCGAACTCTCTTGCGGGACCGCGCCCCTCTCACTCTTCGTCTCCTGGCCTTTGGACTCGGTCTGGCGTGGGTCGCAGCCATGAGCCTCGCACTGACCGCTGCCTGGTTGCGTATCTCTACTTACGACGCGCTGACCACAATGGTGAGCGGAACGTTCCTGTGCATCCCGGCCGCTGTTCTGGCATTGTTTTCCGTCCTCTGGAATGTTCCTGGCTCATTGGCGATTGCTCTGATCGTGTTCCCGCACATTTACCGCTATGCGCGAAATCTTCTGGCGAAATCCTACTCGTTGCCCCACATCATCACGGCAAGAGCAAAAGGCTTGGGAGAAGCTCGCATTCTTTTCTGGCACGTCGTTCCCGCAGTAGCGCCGCAACTGCTGGCGCTCGCTGGCGTGTCGGTCAGCATGGCGGTTGGGGCAGCGATTCCGGTGGAAGCCCTGTGCGGACTTCCGGGCGTTGGACAGCTCGCATGGCAAGCGGCGATGGCGCGCGATCTGCCACTTCTGGTAAACATCACGATCTTGGTGACGCTGGTAACCTTGCTGGCCAATTCCGGAGCAGATGTAATCGCTCTTATGGTTCGGGGCCAGAAATCGTGAATCTCTGGCGGAAGCTGGCGTGTGTCGCCTTGGCCGTAGTCGTGTGCACGTCCCTCGCAGCGAACTGGCTTGCTCCCGCGGGGTATGAAAAGCAGTACCGGGAAGCTACGGACGCTCCACCATCCCACGTGCATTGGCTCGGAACAGATGAACTCGGCCGGGACCGCTTTGCTCGCGTGCTCTACGGAACTCGCATCTCACTGCTGTTGGCGCCTGCGGCGGCGCTGCTTTCCACACTAATGGCGGCATTCATCGGTGGTCTCGCGGGATATCTCGGCGGGATCTGGGCACGCTTGGCGATGGGAGTAACAGATCTTTTCTTGTCGCTGCCTTGGTTGTTCTTGCTAATCACCGCACGGGCATTCATGCCGCTGAACGTAGCTCCACTGATCTCGGTGATGGTCACTTTTCTGTTGCTCGGGCTGTTGGGTTGGAGCACCGCTGCGCGAGTGTTGTGCGCAACTGCAGCATCGTTGCGCTCGGCAGATTTTGTTCGTCAGGCGCGCGCCGCGGGCCTCTCCGGAACAAGGCTTTTCTTGATCCATGTGATGCCGAACTTGAAGCCGGTCCTGTACGCGCAGTTCTGGATCTCGATCCCGGTCTTCATCTTGAGTGAAGCGAACCTGGGCATTCTCGGACTCGGTGTGGCCGAGCCCATGCCGTCGTGGGGAAGTCTGCTGAGGGAGTTGGAAGGCTTGGTCTCCGTCAGAGAAGAGCCTTGGAAGTTTGTGCCGCTGGTTCTGCTGGTCGTGGTCGTGATGTCGTTTCAGCTTCTGCTTTCCAGGCAGGAGGAAGTGCTGGCGTGAGGCACGAGGAGAAAATGCGGGGAGAAATGAAAAAGAAACGCAAGATTGCGCTCGTGCTTATCATGCTCTGCTTAGGATCTCTACTGGGGCGCGCGCTGGCCCAAGGCGGTGGCGAACTCAGGTTTTGTATACGCATGGAGCCCAAGACATTTGATCC